>Ga0209396_1000092_pt1 | contig 124312 bp, 119 predicted proteins | sample GOMGulsemesocosm_6_FD_184638 | JGI IMG/M metagenome (GOLD analysis project Ga0209396, IMG submission 184638) | Methane-oxidizing microbial communities from mesocosms in the Gulf of Mexico - GOM8C Gulf of Mexico (SPAdes) (version 2) | ecosystem: Environmental > Aquatic > Marine > Cold seeps...
CTTTCATTGAAATTAGTTGAATTATTTAGTAACGCCGATACAAACCCTAATCAAGCCCAATTAATATTTTCAACTCATGAAACTCAACTGTTAAGTTTTCATGGGGTTCGTAGAGATCAAATTTGGTTTGCAGAAAGATGCGTCAATGGAGCATCTCATATTGCGCCATTGACAGATTATAAAGTCCCTAAAGATTCAAACTTAAGAAATGGATATATAAATGGCAAGTTTGGCGGAATTCCATATTTAAATAATTTAAATTTATCTACTTTATTTAAGGAGACTCCTCTTGGCAAGGAATAGCAGAGGAAATAAAAAACTATCTAGAAGGAGTGCTAGTTTAGCCCCTAAATTAACTATTTATGCTTTATGTGAAGGAAAGAATTCTGAGCCTGATTATTTAATAGATTTTTGCAAGTTGCATGGAAACGGCATGGTTTCTGTCATTCCTTCTAGAGCAATGGGAGTACCTTCAACAATTGTTAATTTAGCTGTGGCTCAAATAAATAAATTAAACAAACAGGCAAAAAAATCTAGTGATCCTTTAGATTTAAAGTTTGAAGTTTGGGCTGTTTTTGATGAAGATGACCACCCTAAAGTAAAAGAATCAATAATAAAAGCTAAACAGCATAATATACAAGTTGCTTATTCTAACCCTTGTTTCGAATTATGGGCTTTACTTCATTTTGATGATCATCGTCAACACTTACACAGACATCCCTTACAATCAAAATTAGAAAGTGTTTTATCTGGGTATGACTCTAAAAAATCAAAAAAAACATGTGCAAAAATTATGGATGAACATTATGATATTGCAAGAGCTAGAGCTATAAATTTAGAGAAAGAAAACAAAAAGGTTGGGGACTCGAAAGTAAATCCCTATACAGATATTTACATTTTATTAGATAAAATTAAAATTAATGGTAATAGTAATAAAATAAAATGCGTTCCTCTCTGACAATCAACGGGCATGACATCACATAAGGTATTAATTTTAAAATGAATCCCAAAGGTTCGATTCCCCCCCGCTCCACCACACAATACCCTTTACAATCAACAGGTTGTAGAGGGTTTTTTATTTAACGTCCACTAAATGTCCAATCTATAATTTATACATAAAAAAAACCATCGAGTGATGGCTTTTTATTTCAAATACGACAATGTTGTTGTAGTATTAAATTCTTAGGTCAGTAAAGAGGTGAAAGAGTTCTGCAAAACTCTTTTGTTAAGCCTCTTCATTGATTTTTCTATTCTCCTTAATTATTTTAATTTTCTTATATTTATATCGAGCAGTAAAAGCACCTGCAATCGCTATTATCGCGTAAAAAATCAAATCTATATTCATACACTTACCTCAGTTATTAAAATCAAATCCTAGGATAACTTAAAAACGGGGCATGAGAGATACAAAAAATTAAAAAAGTTAAAAAAGTTAATAACAAATAGTTTTAAAAACGCGTGTCTCTGCAACCCTTTATATTCGGCGTCTAGCGGATAGTAGGAAAAAACTTTACCCCCGTATTACTATACGGGGGCGCTTCGCTTTTATTTTTAAAACCCGAATAAAAAACCACCTCCAATGTGGAAGTGGCTTGCTATAAGTATCGGTTAAATTGCGCCAAATTAATTAACATCAACCTGAACAAGTTCAGAACGTTGTTAATAATTCTCTCGCTAGCCATTCAAAGCGGCAACAACTACAACAAAGCTGCCCCTTTTATTACTGAAAAATCGACCTGAAGACAGTCAACAAAGATACGATCATAGTCTTTTCAGTCTGAATAAATCTATAATTAGGGTGTTCAGATCATGTGCCTATTCATACGAACATTGATACGATATCATTTAGATGGTTACCGCTTAACTTTCGATGTCATAAGTATCAGACAAGCAGAGCTATTGAAACTTATGGATACTATTAGGTAATAAATAAAAACTTCTAACCTAAGCATATCTTTGTCATTATGAGTTTATAGAATTAGAGTCGCAATAAATATCAAAAACATAGTCTCCGAAGTTATTATTCTTTGAAATCTTATGTCTTGTGAGACCTGTACGCTCTCCACGTATATCTTTATAGCGATCAGTTCCAAACCAACTATATTCGCCATCAACACTTGCACCGCCGTAATGGAATATAGTGTTTCTTGTTTTTGCGACATTCCAGAGTTCATTGGGGATTAATGTGTAATAGCCTTTAGCGTTCCATTCGCCCTGAAGGTCTTTGGTATTAACAGCAAGTTGTATATTGACATTACAACGGTTTCTTATCTTTACATGAAAGTAAACAGTTGTTGGAAAAGAAACTTCCTTAAATAATTTAAGATCATCTGTTTTTCCATTAATTATATCTCTAATATCCAAAAACGTTTCTTTGGTAAACCTTGTAGCATAATTGCGATTCATGCCGGGGTCTTCAACTGAGAAAATACCTTGAACAAAATATTGCTTGTACTTCTTATTGTATATCATTAATGCACTACCACTAGCTCCTGAATAAGTATCGCATTGAGTAAAATAGAGATTTCTAGATCTGGCGCTTGATTCACATTCTTGACTCCATTGTGTGGCATCTTCCTTATCGCCAGGATAACTAGTCATTTTTGTGGGAATATTTTGTTCTAAAGTTTCCGAAAAAAAGGCACCCTGCCAGCCCAACTCATCACCTATATAATTCGCACCGGGGATGTGGAATAATTCTAAGACAGCAATATCATTTTTATAATATTGGGGCCTTATTATTAGCTCTTCGTCGGCATCATACCTTGGTTTAATATTCGCATAAGCTTTAGATATCCATCCTTTTCGAATAAATACTCTTGAGTAATCATTGTCATCGTTTGATATTTTGGATGGATAAAAAATTAAACGTTCAGAAAGTTTGCCTTCTCTCATTACACAATGAGCTGCCGTAATTATAAGGTTTTTAGCGATAAGAGTCGCAGTACATCCATCTTCTGTTTTCGTGTTATCTTTTTTTGTATATTCTGATGATAAGAGACCGACGGTTTTATCTGCACTACTCCTTGAATAATTTCTTTTTCTACCATCTTCTTCACCTGTTATTATATTTGAAAAAATATTTTTCAGAGTGTTTGCTGAAATAGATGAATCATCAAGACTGCAAGATGTCGTTATAATCATGATTATTAAGACGTATAGAATCTCAATTGTGTTTTTCATTTACAAGTTCCTACATTTAGCTAAATCTACTAGACCGCCGTATTACTAATTTGTTGATGCATAATTTGAGTTACATTTCTAATTTGTATGCAATAGTAAACGCATATTTCATGCCAATAAGTATAAGTAATATAAACGCCATATCCGATATAATCAATCCATAGTGTAAACGCTACCCTGCTAGCTTAATGGCAACATTATCCTTGTTTTATTGTATTTCTTTCCCTAGTTAACTAATGCAAATATCGAAACTGACGGTGCCCTTACTTTAGGCAGCTTACCATCCGCTTTTTCTTCATTGCTTTTGAGGTGATTTAGTATATTTTTGATGGTTATCTGTTCTCTAGTTGAATTGGGGCGTTAAGAAAAGCAGTAGAACGGACGGCGGTTCGACTCCCTAAAGGACAAATGAGTCATGGATTAAGACATACATTTGCAAGTTATTTTATGATGAATGGAGACAATATATTAGTTTTAAAAGAAATATTAGGGCACTCAAATATCAGTGATACAATGAAATATGCTCATTTTAGTAAGGCACGTTTAGAAGATGCAATAAAGCTAAACCCAATAACAATATTGTAGAAATGTCCACAACTTGTCCATGCCGATAGTACAAACACTGTTAAACACTAACGCACCCTAACAGTATCCCATTGATTTAAAAGGAAAGCCTTATAAGTAGTAGCCTTTAATTAGGGTCGATTCCCCCCGTTCCACCACACATAGTTTCAACAAGAACCAACAAAGACCCGCCAGAGCCACTAAAAACGGTACTTGCGGTTTTTTTATTGCCATTAGCGTTTTACAAGATCAACTTTATTAATAAAACTAGGTTGTGTTACTAGAATAAAAAAAAATTAAGTGAATTAATAATCAGCCCTCATTTATTTTGATATTTAAGCATGTACTTCAATGGGCACAACTAATTGAATAAAGCTTAGATTACAAATTTCAAACATTGCTTTGTAAGTTATTGATTTATAATCCTGTATTGCTTGAATTCCTAAGCAAACTGTCCTAGTTTTAGTAACATTGACAGTATTAGTTTTTTTAATCACTGATAAAAATTCAATTATTTATCGCTTTTCAGGCAACCGCTTTGTCAGACTATCCGTCTAAGGAACCATACACTAACCAATAAACAACAAATAACTGGAGTTAAATATGGACACTGTTTGGATTTGTCTTATCTCACTAGTCGCTTTCTGGCTGGTAATTAGAAGTACCAACACGCACCTAAAACAGCAGAAGTTGCTCAAAGTAAGAGAAATGCTCCATGCAGAGCGAATAAAAAGTCTTGAAACTGATGCAGAGCCAATTGATATTAATTTTGAATTGGAAGCCATGGGACAGATGATGAGTCAATCTGTAACAACCTCTACAACCTTTATGAGAATATGGCATCAGGTCAGCTTTAGACTAGGTATATTTTTCATCGCACTAAGTGCTGTGGGCCTGCTCTTTCTATTAATAGCGTTGATAACACAGACAGAGATCAGGCATGGAATGGTCCCCATGACTTTAGTTCCTTTACTGCTTGGTATTCCATTGCTGGTAACTAACTTTTTCAGTAAAAGATACTTAAAGTAATTATGTCTGAGGAAATCGAAAAAAACACTGATGAGTCATTGGCCGCCGAGTTCATTGAATCCGGTAACAACGATATCTTTTCACAGTTGCTAAAGCGTCATCAATCGTCGATCAAAAGTATTGTTACGGCCTCCCTTGGTGTCCATTTTCGAAGTGAGGTCGATGATGCTTGCCAGGAAATCTACATTAAGCTCTACCAAAGGGCTAATAGCTATACAGGAAAAAGTAAATTTAGCACTTGGTTATATCGGCTAGTGAAAAATGCTGCAATTGATTACCAACGTATGCATACACGTCATCTAGCAACTCAAGCGTACGAAGAAGAGGAAATGATTGATTGGAAGACTTCCAGCGAAGAGGTCAGTGAGTCAGTCAACAAATCTATTAATGAATTTGTCGAGCAACTTCCACTTCAATATCGAACGGTGGTCTATATGTATTACTGGCAAGAGAAAACAACTCGGGAAGTATCAGAGCATTTGTTAATTTCGCAAGGAACGATAAAGGGTTACTTGCACCGAATCAGACAACAGATTGCAATCATCATTAAAGATAGTAGTTTTTAGCTTTTCAAGACCTTCTTTACAAAACGAACATTTACTAAAAACGGTGGCTCTCCCTAATTTCAATGAGGGTGCTACTAATTATGAAAGTGAAAAAATTTATCAGCCGGATTTCTTACTCCGTTTGCAATACTGGCTGCAACCAATTTGAGAAATAACAATGAAACAAACAACAATGAAACAAGCAATAAGTCGATTAAAGTTAACCTCTTTATTGTCTATCTTATTATTCATTATCGTAGGCTGCGCTGACAAAAAAGTGTCTGATGAAGTATTAATTAATAAGACAGACGAAATTATTAAACAATATACCGACCCAAAATGGTTTTCTGGCAGTGTGGTAATATTTAAAGGTGATAAGGTTATTTATGATAAAAGTTTTGGTTTTGCTGATATTAAGAATAAGGTCAGGAATACTTCAGCAACAAAAGTCAGAATTGGTTCGATCAACAAACACTTTACTTTAGCTTTAATCATGCAAAAGGTTCAATCTGGGAAATTATCGTTAGATGATACCTTAGAAAAATTTGAATTGGGCTTTCCAAAAGACATTGCTGAAAAAATAACTGTGCGTCATTTATTGAGACATTCTTCAGGTTTTGCTGACATATTCAATAATGAATATTATAAAACATATCGCTCATTAAAAACCATCAATGATAAATTACCATTATTAATGAATAAACCACTAATTTCTGAGCCAGGCGAAGAATACAACTATTCAAACTATGGTTATATTGTTTTAGGCGCTATTTTAGAAAAACTTGAAAAAAAGAGCTTTCAACAAATTATTAAAAACAATATTATCAATGTCATTAAAGCGGATAATACTCAATACGCTTTAACTGAAAATGTTAAAGATAAAGCGAAAAGTTACCATTTCTCTCCACAGGGGAAAAAAATAGACAAAACAGATAGTCTAGAAAATATAACGCCTGACGGTGGAATGTATTCAACACCTTACGACCTCGCGCTTTTTTTCTCCAAACTTTTTTATAGTAACCAGCTACTAAACGATGAATCAAAAGCAGCTATAGGAAATGCTTATAAAGAATCAACCAGAACATGGTCTGATATATTAGACAGTGATAAGGCTAAATGGACTGCCTATGGTGGTGGGCCGGGAGTGAGTGCGGCAGTTGAGATATTAGTAAAAGATAAATTTATGGTGATCGCTTTAGCCAATACCGATGATGTAGTAGCAGAACGAATCACCCAAAGAGTGGTTGAAGTTTATCAAGGTAAAGAATATAAGAAGGTGGTGTTACCTTTAGGGTTATTTGCAACAAAGTTGTTAGAAGAAAAAGGGAGTACTTATTTTATAGAAAATGCTAAAAATGAGTTCACTAAAGCAGGTTATGATGATTTTACTGCAAGACCTTTAAAGTTTACGCCAAGACCGTTAAACAAATTAGGTTTTGCTTTAATTAATGAAAATCAACTTGATAAAGCGATTAGTGTTTTTATTGTCAATAGCCAAATATTCCCGGATGAACCAAATACTTTTGACAGCTTGGCTAACGCATATGAAAAATCAGGAAACAATAACAAAGCTTTATTGAACTATCAAAAAGCACTTTCATTGGATTCAGACTTTGAATCTTCTAAAGAAGCTATCTTACGATTAAAACAATAATACCTTTAGTTAGAGTGTGTGCTACAAATAGCTAGTATCTTAATTATTTGTAGCACCACAATTAATCGAAAATAAATAAAATTATTTTAGTTTTTCCCATTCAAAGTAGCTCCAATAAAGGTAAGTCGGGCAAAAGCATCATAAAATATTATTGAAATAATTAAGGTGATGGCGCAAATGCTGATTAATTTTATTAACCATTACACTAATTTGTATGTAGAAAAAGTGGTATCATCCATTTATATATAATTATTTAACATAGTGAAAAGTAGTAATGCGGATCAAATTAACCCAAAATCTAGTATGTGGCCAAGACACTTGTTCAATTGGTGAAGAGTACGAGGCAGTGTTGATATTGCCACGTTCAACAACTGTTGAGTTTGTTGCTGAATCAGGAAAAAAATTCAGAGCATTTAATTATGAATACGTGAAAGTCGACACAACAACAGACACATAATCTAATGGTAACATCATGATAGTTTAGTCTAAAAAGCTAAACAAAATCACTGTTAATAATTTTACTAAGCAGTTTACATTTAAACTTATAAATTAATAGTTGTTAACCGCAGCACTTTTTATATTTTTTGCTACTGCCACATGAGCAAGGATCATTACGGTTCGGAGTTTTATCAAACGTAGTGGTGCTTGGTTTATTTAGTATGGTGTTAAGTTCATTGATATTTTCATCGATGGTTTCATCAACAGTGATATTTGCAAATAGTCCATTTTTGGTAACTAAGGCATATACTTCTAGTTTTCTTTCATCGTTTGCAACAACTAACGTTAAAGGGTATTTCTCTGTGCCAAGTTTAGCTGTGCGCTTAGTATTATAACCTGTTTTCACATGGTTTACTCTAGTATGGATGCGCCCTTTGTAATACAGATCGTGCATGATAAACTCCGCTAATTAAATACTCAATTTGAGCGCGGCAGTATAACGTAAAAAGTTAAATAGTCGACTGTTGAAATTGATTACTTGTTTCCTTCAAAATTCTTCTACTCAGGTTTGTTTAATGAAAATTGGTTTATTTTATGGCTCTACTACTTGTTATACCGAAATGGCAGCTGAGAAAATTCAAGCAGCATTTCAGCAAGGAGTAATTGAACTATTCAATATCAAAGACGTTGCTTTAGCTAAAAGTCATGACTTTGATGTGCTTATTTATGGGATTTCTACTTGGGATTATGGTGAAATACAAGAAGATTGGGAAAGTCAGTGGCAAGATATTGCAGCACTCAACCTTGATGGAAAAATTGTCGCGCTTTATGGTATGGGTGATCAAGTAGGATATACCGACTGGTTTCAAGATGCTTTAGGCATGTTGCATCACCAAGTTGAAACACAAGGCGCCTATATGATTGGTTACTGGATAAATTCAGGTTATGAGTTTTCTGCATCGAAGGCATTAACTGAAGATAAAAGCCAATTTGTTGGTTTAGCACTTGATGAAGATAGTCAATATGAACTTAGCGACCAAAGAATCGAGCAATGGTGCAAACAGATCAGAGCCGAGATCGACGATATTTTAGCTAATTAGCATCTTTTTCATAAGATCTTTAGGTAAATAACGGCTTTAGCATTATAATCTGCACAATTTTATTTCTATTGATATTGATACTATGTTTGAGCAGTTTGACCTTGATTCTGAGTTATTAGGTGGTGTAGAAAATGCTGGTTTTACCAAGCCTACTTCTATCCAGTCGTTAGTTATACCACAAGCGATGGAAGGTAAAGACATTCTTGCATCTGCTCCTACAGGAACAGGGAAAACTGCTGCATTTGTACTACCAGCTGCTCAACATTTATTAGATTACCCTAGAAGTAAGCCTGGCTTTGCTCGAATATTGGTGCTCTCTCCTACTCGAGAACTAGCTTTGCAAATTCATGAGCAAAGTGAAAAATTAACCTCCTTAACAAATTTAAAAACCGGTGTTATTACTGGTGGTGTTAATTATGGTAGCCATAAAGAGATTTTAACGTCAAATACAGATATTTTAATTGCCACACCAGGTCGTTTATTAGATTACCTTGAAAGTGAGCAATTTGAAGCGCGTGATATTGAGATTTTGATATTAGATGAAGCCGATCGTATGTTAGATATGGGCTTCACTGATACTATCAATCGAATTATTGCCGAAGCCAGATGGCGTAAACAAACCATGTTGTTTTCAGCAACTTTAGAAGGTGCTGGCGTTCTTAGGTTTTCAAAAGAAGTGCTTAATGAGCCCGTTTTTTTAGAGTCAAACCCTTCACGTAAAGAGAAAGCTAAAATTCATCAATGGCTACATATCGCTGATAACAAAGAACATAAAGTTAACCTATTAATTAATTTACTCAAGCAAGAAGATGTTAAACGGGCAGTGGTATTTGCTAATAAACGTGAAACAGTCCAATACTTATCGGGTAAGCTTTATGGTGATGAAGTACCTTGTGCTTGGCTAGAAGGTACCATGCCACAAGATAAGCGCAATAAAGCTGTTGATCGATTGAAAAAGGCTAAAGTAAACGTTTTAGTAGCTACTGATGTTGCTGCACGTGGCCTAGATATTGATGATATTACTCATGTTATAAATTTTGATATGCCAAGAAAAGCAGACATTTATTTACATCGTATTGGTCGTACAGGACGCGCAGGAAATAAAGGCACCGCTATATCATTAGTAGAGGCGCACGATATGGCGGTTATCGCTAAAATTGAGCGATATATGGATGAACGTTTACCTCGACGAGTTATTGAAGAGCTGCGCCCTAAAAACAAAGAAGCGAAAGTCGCTTTAAAGAAAGTAAAAGTAAAAAGATCAACGGCTCAGAAAAAAGCAAAAGCGAAAAAACAAAGTAAAAGAAAAGCTAAAAAATAAACTTCAGCTAAACAATACGTTTTCTTAACAATCATTTGTTGAACATTTAACCAATAAATGATTGCTTAAGCGCTTATTTTAAGTAAAAATAACAATTAAGGTAAATTGTATACCTTGTTACATGGGACGCTCAGTAAATTTAGTAAGAGAAACTTAACTAAATAAGTAACTTACTTTAAGGATGAAAAGCAAGGTGAAGCAATTAACAGTTAAACAGGTGATCAAGCAACAGGCTGACGTTTGGGTTAGTCAGATGAACCGTGGTTTAACATTAATAGAAAAGCAAAACCTTACCGCTTGGGCCAACCAAGATATTAAGCACCATCAAGCTCTGTACAAATCAGCTTCCTTTAAAGATGATATTACCGTATTAAAAGAGTTAAGCGGTTTATTTCCTTTAGAAAAAAATTCTCAGAAATTCTCATTGTTGCTCTATTCATTTGTGTTAATCACCTGCTTAGTAATTTTTACCTTGTTTTTTAGCTCGCAAGTTTTTAATTATTCAATTTTTTCATCAAAATCATTAGCAAGCCCTCAACAAGCACTGATAACAAAAATCGGTGAACAAAAAACATTTACCTTAAAAGATGGTAGTCTGGTCACCCTTAATACTAATAGTCATGTAGACATAAACTATAGTGATTCACACCGCGAAATAACGTTGCTCTATGGTGAAGCACAATTTACTGTTGCCAAAGATAAATCTCGCCCCTTTACTGTTACCTCTGGTGAAAAGTCATTCACCGCGTTAGGAACAATCTTTAATGTGCAAAAAGGTAACCAGCTAGATATGGAATTAGTGGTTAGCGAAGGCAGTGTATTAGTTACTGATGCGCAACAAACATTAATGAATTTAACTAAAACCATCACCAAAGAGCTTAACAAACCAAACTCATTGCAAATAGTTGTTGGTGGTGAAAAATCAACGATTATTAATAAAGTTCAACAGAAAACACTTTCCCTTTCATCAGAGCAAACTGACAATGAGCTTGCTTGGCAAAAGGGTATGTTAATTTTTAATGGTGAAACATTACTTGAAGTTTTAAGTGAAGTGAGTCGTTATACCAATGTTGAATTTGAGATAGCGGACGATAGTTTAACTAAGATTAAAGTCGCGGGTTACTTTAAAGCAAATGATATTGAAGGCATGTTAAGTTCTTTAGCCTACAATTTTGATATTAACTATCAATATCATGCAACAAACTCAGTTCTATTAAGTATTAAAAAGTAAGCCTTATCTGCTTTCCTGTTGTTAAATCCATGTTAGTTATAGTATAAAGTACACATAAACTTAAAAAGTCATAGGTTAACTTTTCAATTAATGTTATTCCACAATAGAGACAGCTTTGGAATGAGTTGGCTAAAAATAACAATGGAAAAGTTATCAAAATCATTTAATAACGTTTTTTTTACTTTACTACTAGGGCTTTTATTAAGTAACCATGTTAACGCTGAAAGTTTAATTCTTTTTGACATTAAAGCGCAGCGTGCTGATAAAGCCTTGATCCTTTTTGCTCAGCAAACCAATAAAAGCATACTATTTTCTTTCGAATTAACTAAGAGCCATCAAACTAGTCAAATTTCAGGTTATTATTCGTTTAACCAAGGGATCACTAAACTTCTCAGAAATTCAGGGTTAAGTGCTCAATTTAATGATAAAAATGAAATTAGTATCGTTGCTGAAAAACAAGCTAATTATGTTGATCCTTCTCCGAAAAAAGTTGTGGCAAAAAAGCAAGTACCTGGTGGTTTAACTAAAAAACTGTCAATAGAAAAAATAGCCATCATTGGCTCTAAAGTCATTGGACGAACCGTAGAAGACCTACCTGTTCCTGTTGATATTTTGTCAAATAACATGCTAAAAAACACAGGACAAGTTGAAGTAGCGAGAATGCTACAAACGCTTGCCCCTTCCTTTAATTTTTCCAGTTCTGCAATAAGTGATGGTACTGACGTACTCAAACCCGCAACCCTGCGAGGGTTAGGACCGGATCAAACATTGATTTTAGTTAACGGCAAACGCCGTCATCAAGCGAGTCTAATTCACATAAACAATTCCGTTGGCCGTGGAACCGCTGGCTCTGATCTCAATACCATACCTGTGGAAGCAATAGAACGTATAGAAATTTTACGTGATGGTGCTGCAGCTCAATATGGCTCAGACGCTATAGCAGGTGTGATAAACATTGTGTTAAAAGATGATAATAGCCAAGGAGCGATTGATAGCTCATACGGTCAGTACTCTCAAGGCGATGGTACAACGTACAATATTGGAATAAATAAAGGTTTTTCACTTAATGATCGAGGTTTTTTCAACGCAACAATTAATTTTCAAGATCACCAAGCAACCGACCGCTCAGGATTGCACGGAGCTTGTCAGTTTTCTAACTGCCAGTTACTTGAAAATGGTAATTACCTCATTGGCGATGACCGAGAACTTTTAGCAAATAGAAATACGTTTAAAATAGGTGATGCGGCTTACCAACAATTAGCCATGTCATATAACGCCAATTATAGTTTATTGAATGGTGAGCTTTACAGCTTCTCAACTTACTCTCAACGTGAGAATGATTCCGCTGCTTTTTTTCGACACAATGGGAATCAGCTCGCTAACCCAAAATTACTAGACGATGATGCAGTAATACCTGCAGGCTATTTACCTTATATCCACTCTAAAATTAATGATGTTTCATTTAATTTAGGTTTTAAAACTTCCTTGGAAAACAATCTATTTATAGATGTTTCATATACCTATGGAAAAAATACCATAGATTACACGACCAAAAACTCTATCAATGCCTCTTATGCTAATAAGTTGAACTTTTCCGAAGGGATTTCTGCCGCAGAAATTCGCAATAATATACCACGAAGTGCAAAAGCTTATGGATTAGCGCTATCACTACAAACATTTAATATTGATATACAAGCTGACTTTGAACAATTTTCATTCGCCGCTGGGGTTGAATTTAGAAGAGACAGCTATCAAGTCAATGATGGTGAAAAGTATGCTTATTTCGATTTCGATTCAAGCAATGATCATAATGACTATCCAACAAATGCGCTCGGAGGTATTCAAGGATTTCCCGGCATAGCACCTGATTCTGCAGTAAATAAAAAACGTTATGTGAGTTCTATTTTTGCAGAGCTTGAAACGGAAATTATGGATAACGTAATGTTAAGTAGCGCCGTTCGTTATGATCATTATGATGATTTTGGCGACACCTCAAATGTCAAGCTTGCGGCAAACTGGCAATACAACGCTTCTGTAACTTTTAGAACAGCTTTGAGTACTGGTTTTAGGGCCCCTTCAATGCAGCAACTTTACTTTAATAACACCAGTACCCAATTTATTGTCGATAATCAAGGGGCGCTTAACGCGGAGCAAATAGGAACCTTTAGAAACGACAGTGGCTTAGCACAAGCAATAGGGATCCCTACGCTTAAAGAAGAACAATCAACAAACTTAAGCCTTGGTAGTGTCATTCAACTGGATCACAATATTTTATTTAGTATTGATTACTATGCTATCGACATCAATGACCGTATTGTTATCAGCAATAAACTCTCCGCTGAACATTCGCCTATCATTGCGCAAGCACTGCTAAAGGCAGGTACAGATAAAGCGCAGGTATTTCTTAATGGCGCAGATACAAAAACTCGTGGTGTCGATCTAATTGCTTCGTGGCAAGCACCATTATTAACTGGGGAACTTAACCTTACGTTTGCTGCAAACTTCACGGACACAACAGTAAGTAAGCTGTACACGCCACATAATAGTGCCTTAAATCAAGTCCCTGTTGATAAAGTTTTTTCTCCACAAGATATTTCAATTATAGAAACATGGCAGCCAAAAAATAGACTCAGCCTAACCTCTAATTATTTGAAAAATAACTGGAAGATTATTGTCGCTTTAAATCGTTATGGACAATACACCATCACTGATGGAGATAAACAAACTTTCGGTGCAGAGGTGCTGACAGATATTAAAGTTGAGCAGAAAATAAATTCAGCAATGTCTTGGTATTTAGGCGCTAACAATCTGTTTAATGTCACTCCTGATGAGAATAAGATTGGTAATTCTCATGCAGGAACACTTGTTGACGAGCAAGGCAGAGTTATCGTTAGTAGTCCAGGCGTATTTAAATATTCACGCCGTTCAGCCCCCTTTGGCTTTAACGGCAGCTATTTATATGCAGGATTTAATTATCGCTTTTAGTCATCACTAACCTTACACAACTCTATATCAAGGGTTATAGCTCTTTTCTAGTAAAAACCCAATCATTACCCTGAGTTAAATCAGCATTATATTGATAGCCTGCGAGATCAAATTCCTTTAATTGCTCCATATTAGTGAGCTTGTTTTCAATAATATAACGCGCCATCAAACCTCGTGCTTTTTTAGCAAAAAAACTGATCACTTTATATTGCCCATTTTTCCAGTCCTTAAAAGCTGGCGTAATAATTTCAGCATTAAGATTTTTTTTCTTCACGGACTTGAAGTATTCGTTTGAGGCTAAATTGATTAACACCTCATTCCCTTGCTCTTTTAACGTCTGGTTTAAATTGTTAGTGATTAATTCACCCCAAAACTGATAAAGGTTAGTACCGCGTAGGTTGACCAATTTAGAGCCCATTTCTAATCGATAAGCCTGCATTAAATCTAATGGTTTAAGTAAACCATATAAACCCGATAATATTCGCATATGCTGTTGAGCAAACTCAAAATCAGCTTCGCTAAATGTTTTAGCATCTAAGCCAGTATACACATCACCATTAAAAGCAAGCACGGCTGGTCTGGCATTTTCAGGGGTAAAAGGTTGTGACCACTGGCCAAAGCGAGCAGCGTTTAGGCCCGCTAATTTATCACTAATGCCCATTAAAGAAGAAATATCAGCGGGAGACAATTTAATGCATTGATCAATTAGCTCTTGGCTATGTTCAAGTAACTCAGGTTGAGAGTATTTTTGGGTAACTAAAGGAGATTCATAATCTAAATTTTTTGCGGGTGATACTACGAGTAACATAAATTTCCATTCTATTTTAAAATGCTTATTTCAATGTATACCACTATATCACAACAAATTATCAGGAAAAGTAAAATGCTACTTGCTTAATCAGCAGAATTTGATACATATAGTTCAAGTAAATCATGTATAACAGCGAATACCTAACGGATTAACCTCCTTTCTATTTATGCTCGATTATTTTCCCAACTATTAAACTAAAAGGCTCATGTTATGGCTAACCAGCTTGAACAATTGAAAAAAATGACTACTGTAGTCGCTGATACTGGCGATATTGACGCAATTGGTAAATTTACCCCACAAGATGCCACAACAAATCCTTCATTATTATTAAAAGCAGCATCACTGAGCCGTTATCAAAACCTATTAAATGAAGCGGTTAGCTGGGCTAAGCAACAGTCCACAGATACTAGCCAACAAGTTATTGACGCTGCAGATAAATTATCAGTATTAATTGGTTTAGAAATATTAAAAATTATTCCTGGTCGTATCTCTACAGAAGTTGATTCTCGCTTATCTTTTGATATGCAAGCATCCATTGATAAAGCCCATAAGCTGATTGCTCTTTATAATGAAGCTGGTATTTCTAATGATCGTATTTTAATTAAACTCGCTTCTACCTGGGAAGGAATCAAAGCCGCTGAGCAATTAGAAAAAGAAGGCATTAATTGTAACCTCACCTTATTGTTTAGCTTTGCTCAAGCTCGAGCTTGTGCAGAATCAGGTACTTATTTAATATCCCCATTTGTTGGTCGTATTCTTGATTGGTATAAAAAAGATACTGGCCGTAGTGATTATCCCGCTGCTGAAGACCCTGGTGTGGTTTCTGTAACCAGTATTTATAACTACTACAAAGCAAAAGGCTACAAAACAGTTGTTATGGGAGCTAGTTTTAGAAACATTGGTGAAGTTTTAGCACTAGCCGGTTGTGATCGCTTAACAATAAGCCCTGCTCTATTGGATGAATTAGCTAACTCAGAGCAAGCCATTGAACAAAAACTTTTTCCTCAGCAAACTGCACTAATGAGTGATGATAATCTAACAGAAGCTCAATTTCGTTGGTTAATGAATGAAGATGCTATGGCAACAGAGAAGCTTGCTGAAGGTATTCGTAATTTTACCCTTGATCAAATAAAGTTAGAGAAACAACTTAATGAGATGATGTAAACTTGCTGTTATGAAAACTAATATAGTTAAATAAATATTTAGCTATATTTCATTAACTTAAAAAAAAACATAACAAAATATTTCTCTTATCCGGCTGAGTATGATATTAAAAAGGGGCAGTTGTAGAATAATAAAAGGAGCATACCATGGATAAACTTGAACAATTATTGGGCTCACTTGGTAAACAGCCAAAAGCCAGTACAAGTACTAATAAAAAAAGAAAATGGCGTGAAATAGAACAACTGAAAGAAAAGTTCCAACTAGAGAAAGATTTAAAAGCATATGACGATTCACTAGAATACATGTTGGAAGAGTTTTAAAATTTTATAATTAGTTTAAAACCAACAAAACCCGGTCCTCCCGGGTTTTTTATTGCAAATAATTTAATTGAGTATAAAAATAATGCTAAATAGCTCGTTAACACGAGTAGCGTAACGAATATATATTCTCCTGTTTAAGTATGCTTGGGTAACACCTTGTAGGCACAATGCAAGGTTTAGCTAAATAAAACCCCTGAGCGTAAACCATTCCTAAGCTTCTGAGTAATTCAAACTCTGCAACGCACTCAATTCCCTCAACAATAACTTTTGCGTCTGCAGCTTGAGCTAAATCAAAAATAGCTTGCAGAAACTTTCGTTTGAAACTATTTAGATGACAGCCCTCAACAAAGTACCGGTCAATTTTTACGATATTAGGTCTAAGCTGACTCCATAACTTTAACCCTGAATAACCAGCCCCTAAGTCATCAATAGCAACATCGAAACCAAACTCTCGATATTTAGCTAACGCATCACGTAATAAATCAGCATTATGCAGAGGGTATTTCTCACTTAACTCAATGACGATTTGTTTGCAATCCAAGCCAGATTGTTCAACAAACTTTATTGTTTCACCTTGAGGATGATTTTTATCTAACAAAACCAAAGGGCTGATGTTTAAAAATAACTTACCTGCAAGCTTTAGCTTAACAAACTGATGAATCGCTTTATCACGACAGAGAATTTCCAACTCTGATAATAGCCCTGCTTCTGTCGCACATTGAAAGAGTTTATCTGGAAAATGACATGCAGAATGTTCAGGTCCACGACTTAAGGCTTCATAGCCCATAATGGATTGAGACTGAATATTGAAAATAGGTTGGAAGACGGTAGTTATTGTTTTATTGCGAATTATTTCTTGGATCATTTGAGACATAATCCCTCCTTTTTCAACAGAGTAAAAGAAATACATGACACTTTTATGAAAATTATCTTTAGCTAAAAAAAGCTTAGCAAAATCACTCTGCTAAGCTTTTTATTTATTTAACATACTTTATCTTTAATCATTAGTATCCAATTCGGCCGGCTCATCACCTTCTTCTTTGGATATAGGAGCCTCAACTTCAATACGATCTACACGTTGTAAACCTCTTGGTAGTTTATTTCCTCTTCGACCTCGCTCACCTCGGTAATGTTCAATATCACTCGCTTTAAGAGTTAATTTTCTTTTTCCTGCATGTAAAGTCACTGCATCCTGAGTTGATAATACTTGTAACAAGGTAACAAACTCTTCCCTAGATTTTGACCTAGCAGAAGAGATATTAATAATCTTATTGCCTTTACCTTTACTCAACATCGGTAAATCTTTGATCGGAAATACTAACATTCTCCCTTCTGAAGTAATGGCTAATACAAGCGCTGCTTCAATATCATCAATGACTTGTGGCCTGATAACCTTTGCATTGGCAGGTAAACTAAGTAATGCTTTGCCGTTTTTATTACGACTGATCATATCAACAAACTTACCAACAAAACCGTAACCTGCATCACTACTCAATAAGAAATTAGTTTCGTCATCTGCCATAAGAGCTTGTTCAAAGTTTTCTCCTACAGAAAGATTAAAGCGACCCGTGAGTGGCTCTCCTTGGCTGCGGGCTGTAGGTAAGGTATGTGCATCAGTAGTATAAGCTCGTCCAGTTGAGTCTATAAAAACAACAGGTCTATTACTGCGTCCTCTCGCTGAACATAAATATTCATCCCCTGCTTTATAGTTCAGGGCTTTGGCATCAATATCATGCCCTTTTGCACACCTCGCCCAACCTTTTTCTGAAACCACTACGGTGACTGGCTCACTAGGGACTAAATCTTTCTCAGAAAGTGCTTTCGCTTCACCTCGTTCCACTATTTTTGAACGACGTTCATCGCCATATTTCTCTGCTGATTCTATGATTTCTTTCTTAATCAAGGTATTCATTCGTGCTTTAGAATTTAACGTTTTTTCTAAATATTCACGCTCTTTATTTAATTCGTCCTGTTCAGCGCGTATTTTAATTTCTTCTAGCTTGGCTAACTGGCGAAGTTTAATCTCTAAAATCGCTTCAGCTTGTATTTGTGACAAAGCAAACCGGGTCATCAACTCAGTTTTCGGGTTATCAAACGTACGGATGATATCGATAACTTCATCAATATTTAAATAGGCAACTAATAGCGCATCGAGAATGTGTAAGCGAGCTAATACTTTATCTAAACGATATTGGAGCTTACGACGAACAGTTTCACGACGATACTCTAACCATTCAGCTAAAATAGTGCGTAAATCTTTAACTGCTGGCTTATTGCTTAAACCAATCATATTAAGATTTACACGATAATTTTTCTCTAAATCTGTGGTAGCAAATAAATGTTGCATCAACTGCTCAATATCAACACGATTTGAACGAGGCACAACAACTAATCTTACTGGGTTTTCATGATCCGACTCATCACGTAAATCAACTACCATAGGAAGTTTTTTCGCGGTCATTTGTCCCGCTATTTGCTCTAAAATCTTACCTCCAGAGGCTTGATGTGGCAAAGCAGTTACAACGACTTCTCCATGCTCAATATCATAAACAGCACGCATTTTGATACTGCCACGACCCGTCTGATAAATTTTCTCAATATCGGCTTTAGGTGTAATAATTTCAGCATCAGTAGGATAATCTGGCCCTTGCACATATTCTAACAACTCAGATAATTCAGCTTTCGGTGATTCAATTAAATGAATACAAGCCTTAGCTATTTCTCTAACGTTATGTGGAGGGATATCAGTTGCCATACCAACAGCAATACCCGTAATACCATTAAGCAAAATATGAGGTAAGCGCGCGGGTAAGGTTTTTGGCTCTTTCATAGTGCCATCAAAATTAGGCAACCAATCAACCGTTCCTTGACCTAATTCAGCAAGTAAAATTTCACTAAACTTGGATAATCTTGCTTCGGTATAACGCATGGCAGCAAAGGATTTAGGATCATCTGGTGCCCCCCAGTTTCCTTGACCATCAACTAGTGGATAACGGTAAGAAAATGGTTGAGCCATCAGAACCATGGCTTCGTAACAGGCTGAATCGCCATGAGGGTGAAACTTACCTAAAACATCACCAACAGTACGTGCTGATTTTTTATACTTAGCTAAAGCGGATAAACCCAACTCTGACATTGCATATACTATTCGACGCTGTACAGGCTTTAAACCATCACCAATATGTGGCAAAGCTCTATCCATAATAACGTACATCGAATAATTTAAATAAGCTTCTTCGGTAAATTGTCGTAATGGACGTTGTTCGATACCATCAAGACTATAATCAAGCGCATCTGACATGAAGTTGAGTTCCCAGAAAGTGGAGCAAAATAATTATTGTTATATTTGCTAGCTTAGCTGATTATCGAGTGGGAAAAAATAGTTGGAGGCAAGAAAATGTGGGAATTTAAAAGAAAAGCTATTTTTTGGCTGAAAAACTGCACACTTGATTTCGACCTTGATTTTTCGCTAGGTACATTGCTTCATCTGCAGCATGAAGTAAACTATCAAAATCAACCTCAACTTGGCTCAAATTAGCAACTCCTGCACTTATTGTTACGCGATGACTGTTTTCATGATTAGTTAAGTTAAACGACTCTACTTTTTCTCTAAAACGTTCAGCAAAAGCTTTTGCTTGATCCAGAGAGGTTCCAGGTAGAATAGCAGCAAACTCTTCGCCGCCTAGACGCGCAAAAACATCACGTGAACGCATGGTTTCACTACCTAAATGTGCAATCGATTGAATAACTGAATCACCAATATCATGGCCATAGGTATCATTAACTAATTTAAAATGGTCAATATCAAAAAGAATTACACTAAGTTGGCTGGTATTTTCAATAGAAATAGCAGTTAACTTTTCTCCTTGTTCAAATAAGGTTCTTCGGTTGAAAATCCCTGTCAAACTATCAGTTTTAGCGAGTCGCCTTAATATTAAACGAATACGCAATTGTCTAAAAAGTAATACAACAAACAAAATAACCGCAACGATGACAATAATTACATTACGCTGTTGAGTACTTTCTTGTCGTTTAGCTTCCTGAATTTGAAGTGTTTTATATTCACTTTGGCTTTGAAGTAACTCATTAGTTTTAAGTTTTAAATCAGTCTTATACTTTTCATTAAGCTTCTTAATACGTAACTCTTTTATTGCTAAACGATAAGCTCGATATTTATCTAAATATGCTGATTTTTGCTCATAAGCAAGTTGATACTGTTTGGTAGCGGCATAAGCTTTTGTTAAAATTAAATGCAAATTAGAAAAAATAAGTTCTTTCAACTGCTTTTTAGGAATGTCTTTCTCTAACTTAATTGCTAAGTTCAATAATTCAATGATTTTGTCTTCTTGATTAGAGCCAATTAGAATGTTTGCCCGTATAATAAACATCAAGTATTTTTCTGCTGCATTAAAATTGTCACTAAGCGCTTCAATCTTAGGAAGGATAAGCAATGCCTCACTTGGTTTTTCCTCACTTAATTCTAATAAGGAAATAATACGAGCATTTAACGGTAATGCATCATCAGACTCTAATATCGAGCCTTTAGGCTCACTCTCTTGCTTTTCAGTATTACTTAATTCACCTTCGGTTGATTGAGCAAAGCTTTCAATATTTAGCCCTAACATCAACAAGATGAATAAATACCTTAAGAAAGTTATATTTTTAAACTCTTTCATTAAAAGCAAACCTTATTCTTACCAGTATGCTTTGCTTGATATAATAAAACATCGGCAGATTTCAACAATTGTTCAAAACGCTGATGGCGTTCTTCATCATAATGAGCTACTCCAATGCTAACTGAAACACTACGATCAAGCTCATATCCCCAACGATGTTCAAATATAAACAACCGCAATCTTTCGGCAATTTGCTGTGCTTCTTCATTTGATGTATTAGGTAATAGCGCCATAAACTCTTCACCACCAACACGGCCAAATTTATCATAACTTCTCATGCAGTTATGCCCTATAGAAGCAATATCTTTTAAAACACTATCACCTATTTTATGACCATAATCATCATTGACCGCTTTAAAATCATCAACATCAAGCATTAGAATACTCAATTGCTCTTGTGATTTTTTTGCGTGAGCAAATTGTTTATTGCCTAAATCAATCAGTAGCCTACGATTAGCAACCCCGGTTAAGCTATCAGTGTTACTAACCTTAAATAACTGTTTTTGTCCGCTAATAACCTTAACTAAAGTCCAAGCAAGTATAAGAGCAAGTACTGCAATAACAGTTACCAAAAGTTGTTTATTTTCAATTTCGTGCTGAGTCTCTTGTAACAATAATGATTGCACCGACTCATTTTGTTCCAGTATTTTTTTCTGCAAATCAGCTTGCTCACTTTCATAGCGCATTCTGATTTCGTCAAGCTCAGCAAAGTTACTTCGCCCCGCTAAAGATAAGGCAAAACTAGCGTATTTTTCTTGCACTAAAAATGCATTTTCATAGTCCGCTAATTTAAAATATATTTCTGCTTTTAAGTACCAAAGATTCAATTTAGAAACGGTTTGTGCATACTGGCCTGGCTGATACTCTTTTATATATTGTTCAGCTAACTCACTACTTGCTAAGGCTTCTTGATAACGCTCCATTTCCATAAGTAAATAAGCTTTATCGATGGCATGAGAAAGCGGGATATCATGCTGCTGAGCTTGCTCAGCATATTGACTGGCAATTAGCATATATTGATAAGCCGCTTCTGGATCTTTATCCGCTTTTTTTAATTGCGCCCACGCCATGCCAGTGTACACCCCAGCTATAACTTCAATATTGCCAATTTTATCCGCGTTTTCAATAATTTCCTTATATATAACTATCGCTTCTTCATACCTTTCTTTGTAGGAGTGATTGATAGCTATATTTCGTAAGCTATTATAAGCATAGAAATTCTTACCTGCTTTTTGATAATACTCATAAGACTTTTGATAAAACTCCATCGACTTATCTTCTTGACCAATATAAGAATACAAAATCCCTAACTCTGCATGAATAAAGCCTTTAGTTTCATCATCGTCGAACTTCTTTGTTAATGCTAACGCATCATTAAGTACAATAAATGCGCGATCAAATTTTTCAGTCAAATAATAAAGGGCTCCTAGATTGGCAAGACCTGTAACAATAAATTTTTTATTGTTAAGAGATTCTGCTATCTCTAAACCTGCTCTATATTCTTTCTGAGCAGCATCTAGATCTCCTAAACTTTCTATCGCAAAACCTCGAGCGTAGAGTAATTCAGTAATAACTATACTAGGACTAGATAACTGCTTGGCTAATTCCAAGCCTTTTGATGCTGACTTGACGACAAAATCATATTGAGCTTGTTCTAAGTAAACCTCAGATTGTAATTTATAAAAAACAATTTGATTAGTAATTGAAAGACTAGACTGTACTGGTAAGTGTTTTTCTACAGATTGGAAGAAGTGATATGCTTCACTTGGATTACTATCTTGTAATGTTTCTATTTTTTTTACAAATTGCTCAAAACCATCATCATCTAACATGTGAATAGCAAGTGCATTACATGACATTAACAATATTATCGAAAGCAGTAGAGTGTTAGTTAATTTTCTAATCGTTGATAATAATGAACAACTCAACAATCTACTCTCCTCCCTGTGCTTAATAAAGATAGCTACAATTATTAGATAGCTAATATGAATAATCATGCGAACAACATGATAATGCTATAATATTTTTTAACGACAGTATAAAACGAATTAAAGTAAATGATAAACCTATATTTTACCTTTAATGTTCAAAATGTCATATTCGCTTATTTTCCTAATATTCAAGTTAAGCAAACAATATAACTATTCATATTTTCCTAATAAACAAAGCTGAAGAAAAGCTAAGTAAAACAGAAACAAATAAACAAGCTGCCAGACCATACCATTGAAACAACCAACCTGATAAAATCGTCCCAAAAAGCCGCCCCATCGCATTGGCCATATAATAAAAACCAACATCTAAAGAAACACCATTCTCTTTAGCCATAGCGACAATAACAAAGCTATGCAACGAAGAATTAATTGCAAAAATGGCCCCAAAGCAAAATAATCCAGCAATAATCACCGACATAACAGCAAAATCATTGATAAAAGCTACAGCGATAACAAGTGTTAACATGGATAATAACATTGCCCAAAAAGCTAATTGACGACCTAAAGAAGAAAAGCACTTTGCCACTGAGATAAACTTGGGCGTCATTGATTGAGTAATACCATAAGCGATGATCCAGCAAGCCATGAAGCTTCCAACCATTTGATGTGACCAGTTAAATTGGGCGATAAAAAAAACCGGTAAGGCAATGACGAACCACACATCCCTAGCTGCAAATAAACACAACCTTGCAGCCGCGAGATAGTTTAATGATTCATTCTTTGAAAATACCTCTCTAAATTTAGCTTTGTTTTTAGCTCTACCTAAATCTTGGCGTAAAAATACAATGCTACTTATCGCAACGCCAGATAAAACTATTGCCATAAACAATACTGCACTTTGAAAACCAAACAGTGTTAAAAGAAAACCGCCAAGAAAAAAGCCAGCACCTTTCAAAGCATTTTTTGAACCTGTTAACAAGGCGACCCAATAAAATAACCGGCTTTGTTGTTTTGATGCCCTTTCAACAGATAACATACCCGAAGATAAAATAGTTGAAGGTGTAGAGTTTGGGCTTATACTACTATTTGGCAGTAACGTTTTAATACTACTTTTAGCGCTCATTTTATTAAGATCTTTAGCAATACCTGATAATGCTTGAGCTATCATCACCCAAGTAATAGATAACCACTCGCTAGGTACGGCCAACATCAATAAGGCAAATACTTGTAACAACAAACCAATATTCATGGTTTTGTTTAAACCAATTCTTGCTCCTAGCCAACCACCAACAAGATTTGTAACCACACCAAAAACTTCATAAAACAAAAATAGTAACGCTAATGATAATGGCTGATAACCTAGTTGATAAAAATACAGCAACACCAACATGCGCAATGCACCATCGGTTAAAGTAAATGCCCAATAATTACTGGTAATGATCAAGTATTGCTTAACTTCTGCTGGTAATGCTTTTACCTTACTAACTTTGCTCACTCAAACCTACCAACTTCATTAATTCAGCAGTACGGTTAGCATAGCCCCACTCATTATCATACCAAAGGTACATTTTAAGCTGAGTATCATTAATCACCATGGTTGATAATGCATCAACAATTACCGAGCGAGGATCAGTTTTATAATCTACCGAGACTAACGGTTTTTCTTCGTAGCCCAAAACCCCTTTTAATTCACCTTGGGCGGCTTTTGCCATCAACTGATTTATTTCTTCAATAGTTGCTGCTTGATTAAGTTCAAAAACACAATCGGTAATAGAAGCATTTGCTAAAGGCACACGTACAGCATGACCATTTAATTTCCCCTTAAGCTCTGGAAAAATATGAGTAATAGCCGTTGCAGAGCCAGTTGTTGTTGGGATCAAACTTTGTCCGCACGCTCTAGCACGTCTAAGGTCTTTATGTGGTGCATCAAGAATAGTTTGTGTATTGGTAATATCATGAATCGTGGTCATGCTACCGTGTTTAATGCCCATATTGTCTTGTAATACTTTAACAACTGGCGCTAAACAATTAGTGGTACATGATGCAGCTGTTACAATTTGATGCTTGTTTCTATCGTACAAATCATCATTAACGCCCATCACCACATTAAGCACACCCTCTTCTTTCACCGGTGCTGTTACAACAACTCGTTTAACGCCTTGTGCTAAATAAGCTTGTAGTTTTTCTGTTGTTTTCATCACACCAGAAGCCTCAATCACGACATCACAGGCAGACCAATCTGTCGTATTAATATCTCGATTAGCAGAAACCTTGATGCTTTGCTGTTCAATGGTTATTAGATCACCTACGGCTTCAGCTTGAAACTGCCAAATACCATGGATTGAATCGTAATTTAATAAATGAGCTAAGGTTTTAGCATCACCTGCAGGGTCGTTTATTTGTATAAATTCAATTTCAGGCCAATGCCATGCTGCACGTAAAACTAACCGCCCCATACGGCCAAAACCGTTAATTCCTACTTTAATCGTCATATCTCATCCTATGATTTTATCTTTATTCTTACTTTATTTTATTGGCAGCAGTTTGCTAACCTTAAAGGTCTTTCAGAACCCATAGCTTTTAATCTGTTTTCAAGTTCAGCCAATAATGCTTTTGACTCTTGCTGCGCCCCTTCAATGGCTTGCTGCTGCCAAGGAGTTAATTCAGCTAAACGATAATAAACCCATTTACCTTGCCTTCTTTGGCTGAGTATTCCTGACTCTCTTAACTGAGCAAGATGGCGTGATACTTTAGGCTGTGACAATGCTAAAGCATGAGTAAGCTCACAAACACACAGCTCATCTTCACTAGCAATCAGCATGATTAACGTTAAGCGTGTTTTGTCAGCAAGGTTTTTAAAAAATAATTCTGCCGTCATTTGTGTTTATTAAACCTTGGTATTGAACAACAATACATATATGAAATTTCATATGTGTATTATCTGCCTTTTAGCTAAAAAAGCAAATAATTTTAAAAAGTTCAGCTTTTAGGCTTCTTTAAGTTCTGTATGCGAAACTGTTAGAACTAGACAAATGGTTGGTGAATACAATTATTGATAGGCATAAGAAATTAAAATGAGAAGCAGGCTTTATTACCGAGGTATCACAATCAGGTAAAAACCATACGGTACGCTTTTATTTGGAATACGAGTTCTAGAGCATAAAGTTAACGCTACAAATGCAACGTTAACTTTCTAAAGGTGATTGTTGTTTAAGCAAGCATTTACTTTGCTTGCATAATTTCTTCTACTAACGCCAAACCACTTTTATCACACGGTGGTAATTCTACCTCAGAATGATTGATCGCCGTGGTGCGTTCACCAAAACGAATGACGTGAGCACTCCAAGTTAAACCTCCACCAAATGCAGGAATTAAAACGCGACTGTTCGCAGTAACTTTTTGCTCTTCAATCGCTTCAACAAAAGCGACTAATGCTGTTGCTGCTGACATATTGCCGTATTTATGAATATTAATAAAAACTTTATCTCTTGGTAAAGCGAGCTTTTTCGCAAGTGAATCAATAATGCGTAGATTCGCTTGATGAGGAACCACTAAATCAACATCTTCAGCGCAAAAATCAAGCTTTGCTAGCGCTTTTTCACACCCTTTTGCCATACCTGCAACCGCTTTCTTAAAAATATCTTGCCCTAAAAAAGCCCATGATGATTGCCCTAAGATACGTTGTTGATTGGCATATTTCATGCCCCAACCTTCAACCGCTAAAATATGTCGTGAATCGCCAAAACAACCTAATGATTCAGTAAGAACTCCTGATTCAGTATCACTTGCTTCTAAGTAAAGCGCAGCTGCACCATCACCAAAAAGAACAGCAACATCTCGATTGTTCCAATCCATAATAGGAGAAATCGTTTCTGCGCCAATAATTAGTGCAGACTTAACCACACCACTTTTAATCATTGCTGTGGCTGTCGTTAAGCTATACATCCCACTAGTACAAGCGGTATTTACATCCATACAAGCAGCATTTTTTGCCCCGAGTAATCGTTGTACATTTGAAGCAGCATTAGGACATAATTCATCAAAAGTAGTGCTTCCAAAAACAATCAGCTCAACATCTAACGCTGTTTTTCCTGCCGCAGCCAGCGCTCGTTCACAGGCAACATAAGCTAACTCACTGACATCAACATGAGAAATTCTTCGCTCCTTCATGCCCGTTCTAGATGTGATCCATTCATCGTTTGTTTCCAGGAAAGTCGCTAAATCGTCATTAGTTAATACGGCAGGAGGTAAACACTTCCCCCAACCTTGAATTGCAGCGTAAATCATAAATCACTCGTTTTAATCAAAAGGGTCTTATCAAACTGATTAAATACATGCCTTATAAGCAGAGATTTAAACAAATTGATATAACTGTTCATACCAGTTTAATAAATCAAGAGTATCGCTTGAACTGCGTTTTGTCTAGTCTGTCGATAAGCAACATTAAAAATACTGAACTATATTTAAAACAAGAAATTAATTAGGTAGGAAATTATATGTCTGATCATCATTGTTATAAAAAGATTGAAATAGTTGGCAGCTCAAAAAACAGTATTGAAGATGCGATTCAAAATGCTTTAACCCTGTGTCATAAGAGCATAAAAAATATGGATTGGTTTGAAGTAATAGAAACTCGAGGTCATATTGTTAATGGAGCGGTAGGTCACTTTCAAGTAACCATTAAAGTTGGTTTTAGAATTGAAGATAGTTAATCATTAACCTTCGGATAAAATCATGCGCTACATCAATGATTATCATCATTATTGTAGCGCTAAAGCTTTGATTTAATTCAAGCTAGGTCGCATACTAGATTCATGTTTCCATAATAGATTTTCTCATTATGTCGCTTACCAATAAAGACGCCTCTCCTGTGCAATGGCATGATTTTCTCAAGTCAGGCAATCGAATTTTTCTCGGCTCAAATGCTGCAGTACCCAATGCATTAATTAATAACTTAATTGATAACAGCGTCCATTTGCATGATATTGAAACGGTTCATATTCTTACTCTTTCAGATAATGTATGGGCGGAGCCAAAACATAAAGATTTGTTTAAAGTAAATACATTTTTTATTGGCGGAAAAAATATTCGACAAGCGGTAGCCGAAGGTCGCGCAGATTATACTCCTTGTTTTATTTCTGAGATCCCCACCCTATTTCGTGAAAACATTTTACCTTTAGATGCAGCGCTCATAATGGTGAGCCCTCCAGACGAATATGGTTATTGTTCACTTGGGGTCAGTGTTGATATTGTAACTTCAGCCGTAAAATCTGCAAAATATGTTATCGCGCAAATTAATCCAAAAATGCCACGTACTAACGGACATAGCTTTGTGCATGTTAATCAAATTCATGCTTGGTTAGAAGCAGAGCAATCCTTACCAGAGCTACCCGACCCAGAAATTGATCAAGTAAGTGAACGTATTGGGCAATATGTCGCTATGCTGGTAGAAAATGGAGCTACCTTACAAATAGGAATAGGAAAAATTCCTGCTGCGGTTCTACGGTATCTAGCCAATCATAAAGATTTAGGCATACATAGTGAAATGATCTCCGATGGTATTATTGATTTAATGCTCAGCGGCGTAATAAATAACCGTAGGAAAACTTTTCATAAAGGAAAGACTGTAGTCACTTTTTGTTTAGGGACACAGCGTTTATACGACTTTGTTGATAAAAACCAACATGTTGAATTTTATCCTTCTGAGCACATCAACTCCCCAGTTAATATTGCCAAAAACGACAGTATGGTGTCGATCAACAGTGCCATCGAAGTTGATTTAACGGGGCAAGTCGTATCCGACTCTATTGGTTATCAATTTTATAGTGGTATTGGCGGACAAGTTGACTTTATTCGTGGTGCTTGGCTAAGTAAAGGTGGCAAACCGGTTATTGCCTTGCCTTCAACTACCAAAGATGGCAAAACTTCACGTATTGTTCCGCATATCACCGAAGGTGGTGGTGTTGTAACATCAAGAGGACACGTAGCTTATGTGGTTACCGAGTTTGGTATTGCGAACTTAATTGGGAAAAGTATTCGAGAACGCGCATTAGAGCTTATCCGCATAGCCCACCCCAAATTTAGAAATCAATTACTCAAAGATGTTAGAAAAAACTATTGGGTACCTGAATATCAAGATAATACACCAACGTCTGTGCCAGAGCTTGGTTTGATTGAAATGAAGAAAATCAGTTTAGCGGGTAGCCAATTTATTCTACGCCCGCTCGCACCAGCTGATGAGCGTAAACTACAAGAATTTTTCTATTCACATACTAAAGAAACCTTGCTAATGCGTTATAACCATTACGCTACCCAAATGACGCGTGAAAAGTCATGTAATCTAGTCAGTGTTGACCAGCATAAAGATTTAGCTTTATGTTTTACTAATCGTGATCATTTAGGCGAAGTGATACAAGCAGTTGGTCGTTATTATTATATTGAGAGTAGCAACAGTGCTGAAGTCGCTTTTGTCATTAAAGAATGTCAGCGCAGTAAAGGTATGGCACGTACTCTGCTGTCTGAAATAATAAACATTGCCAAGCAACGAAAATTAAATAAACTAGTTGCTTGTGTCAGACGAGATAATGCGCCGATGTTAAAAGTTTTTGAAAGATCAGGCTTTATCAGAGGATACTCTGAAGATTTTGATGAAATATCACTCACTTTACCTTTGCAAGAAAAAGAACAAAAATAAAAGTAATTAACTCCAAGGATCAATATATGACGGTCGGTATTTTAAGCCATCACAAATGTAATGGACATAATATGGGTGAGCATCATCCTGAATCCCCTGCCCGATTAGGCGCTATTCAAGACCAACTTATTCGCAGTGGCCTTGAATATGTAATTCGTCAAATTGATGCCAAACCAATAGACCGAGAATTACTCACCCTAGCGCATGATACGAGTTACGTTAACTATGTTTTTGATAATGCGCCCAGTGAAGGAGTATTTCGTTTAGACGATGATACCAGCATGACAGTTAAAACCCTAGATGCTGCTTTATATTCTGCCGGTGCTGCAGTTGATGCAGTAGATTTGGTTATGACTGAAGAGTTATCAGCTGCCTTTTGTATTACTCGCCCTCCAGGACATCATGCAGAGCGAGACAAAGGCATGGGATTTTGCTTCTTTAACAATATTGCGATTGCTGCACTTTACGCACAAAAGAAATATAAACTTTCTCGGGTGGCTATAGTTGATTTTGATGTACACCATGGAAATGGAACAGAAAATATTATCAAGGATAAGCAAGGACTTTTATTATGCTCTTCTTATCAATATCCTTTCTACCCTTTTGAAATGCAAGAAAGTGATACTCCCCCTATTATCAATTCGCCATTATCGGCAACAACTAAAGGCCCTGATTTTAGAAAAGTCATCACTGAAAAATGGCTGCCTGCTTTGAATGACTTTAAACCCCAAATCATCTTTATTTCTGCTGGTTTTGATGCTCACATTGAGGATGAAATGTCACAAGTTAGTTTAACTGAAGGTGATTACCGTTGGATCACCGATGAAATAAAAAGTATTGCGGATGAGCATGCGCAAGGTCGTATGGTATCAGTATTAGAAGGGGGTTATGCTTTGGAAGCTTTAGGACGATGTGCGGTTGCTCATATAAATGGCCTTATTGGCAATTGATATTTGACAATTAGTTGCTAGGACTTAGAAACAATAAAGGCTGTTAATTAACAGCCTTTTCTAGTTCAAACTTACAAAATATTATTATTATACCGGCTGAAAAGCATCTGACTCTTTCACTTGATACTTTTCATGCAATTTCTTGGTTAATACCCCTTTACGCCGAGCTAGCGCTACCTGCAGTTTCTTTGCCGCACTGGCAATTGCTGCATATAATTCTTTACTAGAAGCGGTCACCGTAATGTCACTTCCTTCATAATTAGTTGTTACTTCAAGCTTTTGTTGATGCGAGTCAACCGTGATAATTGAATTTATAATCATCAAATCAGGAAAATGCTTTGCAATTTTAGCAAACTTATTTTCAATCGCTTTTTTGATTGCTTCTGTAACTTTAACGTGATGACCAGAGATATTTATTTTCATAATACGACCTTATGGGTTAGGGAGAATTAGTCTTCAGTATGATCAAGTTAATAGGTAAATTTATTAACTTGATATAAATATACTCTGGGCATGAGCAGTAAAAAACAACTGTTAAAATGTAATAATTTTAAAAAAATTCCTAAAGAGATATGAGCACAAACAAACAACAAGCTAACTAGGTAATTATATTAAGTATTGTTCATATTCAGCCAGCTCTTTTCGTAATCGACGTTTTTCTTTTATTGACTCTATCTCTCGCCATTTACGCTTTTTTCCTTGCTCTTTTCTTTGAGTTAATTGTTCTAAATTATCATCACTGTCTAGAAAACTTAAATCAAACCAATCGGCATTGCTCATTCTTTTATCCTCTGTAATAGTATGGATAAAATGTACAAGCTAAATATGACTTATTCTTTACCAAAACATGACAATATGATGAAAAAACAAAAGGATTAAGGAGAAAGGTATATTTAGTCAGTCCTAATAAACTGACTAAATATAAAAATAATTGATGCTTACTTTTGCTTATAGACCACTCCATCTTTCATAACAAAAGTCACGTTTTCCAAAAGCGAAATGTTACTTAAAGGGTCACCATCAACCGCAATAATATCAGCTAAAAATTCAGGTTTTAATTGCCCTAAATTGAGATTTTGCTTTAATAACGCTGCACTATGCATCGTCGCAGCTTGTATCGCTTGTAAAGGCGTCATACCAAACTTCACCATACGTGAGAATTGTTTACCATTATCAGCATGAGGGTATACACCAGCATCAGAGCCAAAAACCATTTTAACTCCTGCCTTAGCCGAAACTCTGAAACTCTCCCGTTGTGCCTTAGAAACCATTTTCTCTTTATTAATATTCTCTTCTGGCACACCATTTTCAGCACCAAATGCTAAAGTATATTCCGTATTGTAAATATCACATGATAAATAAGTACCATGCTTAAGTGCTAATTCTATTGCTTCTTGATCCATGAAACTACAGTGTTCAATACTATCAATACCAGCTCTAATTGCGGCTTTAATCCCGTTAGTGCCATGAGCATGTGCAGCAATTACTACCCCTCTCATATGTGCTTCATCAACTGCTGATTTAAGTTCTTCATAACTTAACTGCTGAATACCAACTTTAGTACCTTTTGAAAAAACACCTCCGGTTGCACAGACTTTAATCGCATTAGCACCATATTTTATATTTTCACGAACCTTGGCCCGAATAGCCCAAGGACCATCAGCAACACCATCAGCTTTTACTCGGCGCTCAGGTGCAGAAAAATTGTCATCACAATGACCACCAGTAATACTAATAGCATGACCAACAGCCCAAATTCTAGGCCCTGTAATTTCGCCCGCATTAATACCATCACGGGTTGCAATAACACTATAGCCAGAAGCTCCTAAGTCTCGAACCGTAGTAAAACCAGCCATAAGTGTTGCCCGAGCATTTTTAGCTGCTTTAATTGTTTGTCGAGGAATAGAGTAATTCATTGCAGCAAGAAAGTTATCACTCGCATCTCCAGATAAATGCACATGCATATCCATTAAACCAGGCAATAAAGTTTTGCCTGATAAGTTAATAAGCTCAGCACCTGCTGGGATCGTCATTTTTCCATTAAGCTTAATCGCTATGATTTTATTATCGCGAATATGTAATGTAGGCTTTGTAAGTAACTGACCACTTTTTACATCAAGGTATGCATCAGCAATAATATAGCTATCTTTAGCAAAAGTGTTGAGAGCAATGCAAGTAATCGAAAGAAACGTCAATATTCTTATGGATAGTGCCATGTTAATTCCTTTTTTTTATGTTTTATTATTTATTCGTGACATTTAACGCCGACATTATGGCCATGCCTTCAACATTACAATATTCAAGTGCTTGATCAATGTCATCCATAGTAATAGATAAATCTTCAAGTAAATGTTGACCAAGAAAGCTGCTTTTTGAATACATCCCAGGGTGAGAATTAACCAAAGCCAAGCGAGAAGTAATATAAAGTAACGAACTTTGAGCAGATAAATCTTCATTATATGCTTGATGGTAATCTCGAATTGGGGCAATAAGTGACTCAGGTAATTCCCATAAAGTTAATAACTCAGCACTGCAATCAGCAAAAGTGAAACCAAAAACCTCTTCTTGACGTTGCCAAGGCGTTTCCTCTTTACTGTATGCTTGGCAATATTTCACCTGTTTTGGTGCATTATGTACAATGGCAAGCTCACCTATATTGTGAAATAAACCTGATAAGAACAGACCTTTACTGCCTTTTATGCTTTTCTTATTAGCTAAAAATTTAGTTAATAATGCACAATCTACGCTAATCTCCCAAAACCTGTCCATGTCCATCACACTAGGATCAAGCTCAGAAAATGCGGCAGTAACACCATAGGCATTGATTAAGTTAGCAACTTCATTTAGCCCTAATATCATTAAGGCTTTTGAGATAGACTCTATTTCTCTAGGAAAACTAAACAATGCACTATTAGCGATTTTTAATAGATTGGATGCAAGAGCTGGGTCTAAAGAAATGATCTGAGCGATATCGGCTAAAGTCGACTGTTCATCCTCCAGCATCTGTTTTAACCGTAAGTACACATCAGGCAGTACACATAACTCTTGCGATTTTTCAGCATATTGCAATGCAGATGTAGCCATATTTAATTCCTCTATAATCGGGTGTTATTTTTACGATCTATAGAATAAAAATAACACCAAAATCAGAGAAAGGACAGCCTCTAACTGTAATTACAGCAGCTCGCCTAATTACTTGGCAATTAGCACTTTTTTACATGATGCTCTAGTCATTAGTTGTGTCAAATAATTATTCACTACTGGAAACTCTTCAAGCAAGTTAAAAGGACTAGGGAGTGTTGATATATAATGAATCATAGGTGCAACAAGTGCATCTGCAAGAGTAAAGTTTTGAGTATTAAGCAATTCGTTTTTTGCTAATTCTTGTTCAATCACTGATAATGCTGCTCGAACACCACTTTGTGCCTGTTTTACGACATCTAATCGAACGTCTCCATTTTCACCTTTTGGAAAAGCAAACTCAATAATATAATCCCTGATGATTGCTTTATCTAAATAAATAGAAGCTAGCGCACTAAAAGCATCAAGGCGAGCAAGTTGCTTAGCACTAAGTTCACTAGTTTCTTTACTTGATAAATTCGTTTGAATATAACGACATATAGCAGCAGTTTCTGGCAAAATAAAATCATCGTGAATTAACACTGGTAATTTTCCATAGGGATGCAGAGCTAGATGAGCTTCACTTTTAAACTCCACTGGCCTACCGTCAATTTCAAATCCTACATTATAAGAAACTCCATTTTCTTCACATATCAGCATTGCGCTACGAACAAAGTTAGAAAAACTCGGGCCATATATTTGTACTGTTGTTTTATTAGTCATATTTTTCTCCATTAGGATTTATATAATTAGTTTTACCTATTTCACAGGTAGTTAGTTTAATGATGTCTAATGTATAACTCCTTAAAATATGTTCAAGAACATATTTTGATTTTGTGCAATAATATTTTTCATCACTCACTTTACAACTGAAACACTATGGCTTGGCATAAACAACATAAAGTAAATTCAAAAGATAAAATATTAGCAAGTGCTGCTGCACTATTTACCCGCCATGGTTTTGAAAAAGTATCTATAAATCAGGTGATGGCATCGGCAAAAATGACAAGAGGAGCTTTTTATTCACACTTTGAATCCAAGAGTGATTTATATGCCCAAGCGATCATTAAAGCAGCTGTGTTAGCAAAGCAGCAGCAATTAGAACAATGCTCTGATGACTTAAGAACAATGAGTTTAACTTATTTAAGTGCTGAGCATAGAGATGAAAAACTAGAAAACCTTTGCCCTCTAGCTTTTTTAGTTACGGATATAAATCAACAAGATGAAGTGGTTAAAAATACCTATACCAAAATTTTTAAAGGCTTTATTGAGCAAACACAATCACTAACTCAATCAAAAAGTGCGGCTTTACAAAGCGCTGCATTATTAATTGGCGGACTAGCTTTGGCAAAAGCAATCAATGATCATGCATTAAGCGACGATTTATTAATTGCTTGCCAAACAGGAGTAACAGAGCTAACGGTTAGAAATGACTAATCTTCTTTTTGTTGACGAATACCATGTTTTGCTAAAATTTCTACATAAAAAGAGGTTAAAGATAACGTCATCGCTTCATCAATTGATTTATTAATCGCTGATAGATGCACATCTTTAGCTTCCTGCTCTGTGTGACCAAACTTGCAATCAAAGTCCCAAAAATCAACACCTTCTGGTAAGCTTTTATTACGTTCTCTTTTAACGTATTTCTTTATTTCGTGCTTCACGGCATCAACCATTCTAGCAACTTTAATTTTAGGGTGGTCAAGTTGAAATGTTTTTTTCATGGTGTCTCTTTGTTTCGTATTTAGTTAAGTAGCAATTACACTTTAGTTATTAAGTGGCTATTTTACGTTACTTAACGAACAATTACTTTGTATTTCTTATTTTTGCTAGCGCAGTGACTAGAACCAAAACTATCGCCCCTGCGATTAAGCCAACAATGCCATCTAAAAAAATAGGAACTATATCTTGTGCCATGCTTCCCATAAATGAACTCAACCACATAACAAAATGATGTATTTGTTCATGTAACCACGAAAAACTGTGAACTATGATACCGCCACCAACAAGGAACATAGCAATAGTGCCAATGACTGTTAACGATCTCATTAATAAAGGAGCAAACCTTAATAGTAATCTTCCAGTAAAACGCTGCAAACGATTAAAGCTGCCAGAAACAGACTTTCTTAATAGGTATAAACCTAAATCATCAAGTTTAACAATTGCAGCAACAAGACCATAAACACCAATAGTGATAGCAATAGCCAATGCTGAAACAACCGCCACTTGTAACTCAAATGCAGCATCTTTTACGGTACCTAAGACAATAACGACTATTTCTGCCGAGAGTACAAAATCAGTACGAATAGCACCTTTTATTTTTTGCTGTTCTAGCTCAACCAAGTCGATTTTATCATCAGTTAATGCTCGTAATTTCTGTTGGTGGGCTTGTTCTCGTTCATGTTTACTATGAAAAAATTTAGCTGTGATTTTTTCAGCACCTTCAAAACAGAGGAATAAACCACCAATAACTAACAGTACGGTGATTAACATTGGTGCAAAAGCACTAATAACTAAGGCTGCAGGAACTAATATTAATTTATTTAAAAAAGAGCCTTTAGCAACAGCCCAAACAACAGGTAATTCACGATCAGCTTTAACACCAGAAACTTGTTCAGCATTGAGTGCTAAATCATCTCCTAATACCCCTGCCGTTTTTTTTACTGCAACTTTCGATAAAATAGCTACATCGTCAAGCAAAGTTGCAATGTCATCAATAAGTGTTAATAAGCTACTGCCAGCCACCTGAACCTCTTTTATTATTTTTTATTGCATAACAAATTGACAGTATTTGTTGATAACTTCAAGAAATGATTATTGAAAAGATTATTAAGAAGTGTCGTTGAGCAACGACATACTTCAAATGAGTAAATGCTCAAAATAGTTTAAACGTTTTGTAAAGAAACGAATATGCTGATAAAAGCTAGCCTCCGACTCGCTTTCTAAGTGCGGCAGTAATATCGGACTCTGCATGACCGTTGTCATCTGCCCACTTTAATGCTCCTTTCTTTTTTAATAATGAAACAGGAATTTTTTTCACCATAAATAAACCGACGTCATTAGCTTTCCTTTCTATCGCAAATCTCAATAAAGAAAGGTCATTACAGCGCATATCTTTATAGAGTTTTCTGATTTTCACATGACTAGTTTTTAAGGCTTTACGCAATCTTTTCTTATCATTTTCAGCAATATAAAGGCAAATAGAATCAAGTTCAGAAAAAGCATATGACTTAGGCATCATTGTTAAAATGAAAGACACAAAAATAACAAGAATAATAATTAATTTATTGCTCATAGGTGACTCCAGTTTACCGTTCATCCATAAACACATAGTCAAAAAGAAAACATACAACGTCTAATGCTTAGTATAGTAGAGCTTTAATTTGCTGCAATATTGATGAAAAAATAATACAAAAGTATAATTAATATCGTATCGCTATAACTATAGACAATAAAGAAAATTCCCCTCATAGTAACAGTGTTATTCGTAAGGAGAGATTTGTGAAAGATGAACTAACTACAGTCACCGTGATTTACTACCATGAAGACTCACTTGTACTTCAACATCAAGTACAGCAATGCCATAAAAATGGTGCAGGTAGAGTGATAATCTCACCTGAGTTCAAAGAAGAAAAATCAATTATAGCGGTATGTTTAGGTGAAATTACTATTATCAATAAAATAGGCGATCGTATTCTTTCTGTTGATATAGCAGACGAATAACTTCATATTTTACAATACACTATTTCTTTAGCAATGACTTTAAATCAGCAAAAGGGTTATAAGTCGCTGTATCTTGATTTGAGTCCCCAGCTTTCACTTGTGTTTGATACTGAGCATGTTCTGTATATTTTGCATGTTCATTATCATGACAATAAATACACAACAATTCCCAATTGCTACCATCATTTGGGTTATTAGTATGATCATGGTCCATGTGATGCACGGTTAATTCTTTAATATTTGAATAAACGAACTCTCTAGCACAACGACCACACACCCAAGGAAATAGCTTTAACGCTCTATCACGATAACCTTGCTCTAATCGCTTATAGTTAACACTTGAGCCTAATTTATCTGAAGACATAATATTTATTCTTATTTATTTGATGAACTGCATTTTAAAGCAAGCATAAAATACATCAATGCCAAATCAGTTTAATCTGTCACTGTTTCGAAATTTTGCTTTAATCGCATGGCTTCAATATTAATAATTTTCGACCTGTTCATAGTTAATTTAAAGCGCTGTATATACTCATCGCCTTTTTTATTACTTTGCTTTACCACTAAGTTCACTTGATAACGACGCTCAACACTTTGGTTTGATATCTTATTATTACCCAAAGTATACAAACGGCCCTCTCCCTTTTTTAAATAACGAGTGAAAGGGGTTAAATTAAATAGTATTTGATTTTGAATTGCCTCAAATCCCGGCATAAACTCTTTAACTAAAATTTTTGACTGACAGCGAAAATGCAACAAATGTGCTGCTTGTTTGTTTTGTTGTCGACGCTCTTGAAATAGTTGCTCGACCTGATTAGGTAATTCTTTTTTGTTTATATATTCAAGCCATAAAGTTTGAGTTGCCATTTTGTTCTTAGTTGAACTGTTAGAAAAAATATGTTGCCACTTAGGCCTTCCTCTTTGAATAACTCGCCAAATATAACGCGTTAAATCCTCTTTAAATATCTCACGAACACCATAAATAACACCTAAAAACGTAATGAGAACTAGTGTAACTTCGGTAAAAGCACTACGAGCATTAAGCACAACAGACATAACAAAAGCCATAATAACCGCAGTAATAGAGCCTCGTACTAAACGCTTTAAATTTAAATCTAGATTATTCGTTTTTCTTTTAAAAACAACACCAAATTCACTTAAGCGTTGTAATAGCCGCATTTTATTAGTGATACGGTTAGGATCCGCCAAAGTAATTTTTGAATTATATTGGTTTTCTTCTCTGTATAAGTTTTCTTGACGACATAAATCAAACAATACTTCGCGATGCTCTGATTGTTCACTACTTTTAATACTATTTGCCAAAAGATTAAGAAATGATTGTTCGGTATACCAACTTAAGTAATTATCAACATTAACAAAGTATGAACTTAGCTTTTGATCAGACGGAGTATAGCGTCTCAACTTTTTTAATAAGGTTTGAGTTTGTACTGCAAGCTCTATTGACTCTTCATAAAAATCATTAATATCATTTTTCTGAAGTACTTGTTTTATATCTGTTTCTAAAGCTAGACGAAATTGATAAGAAAATAAATTTAGGTTACTGCGATAGTCACTCTGTTCACCTTTCTTTTGACTAATAAACCGACTTCTTACTAAAGGTAAGTGTATTTGTGAAGAATAGTAGGCGCTATGGCTTTTAATACTACTGTGAAAAAAATTACTTTCACTTAATGTACTGGAATTAATCCCCATTTCTTCTGGGATTGAAAAATAAAGATCTAAAAATTGCTGTTCTTGAGGTTGTAGCTGATGGCTAACTTTAAATGATAAATTTTCATCTTGAGTTAGTATGATTTTTTTCATAAATGTAAACGAGCCTCCTAAACTAACCAACAATTCAATTATCGGTTAGTTTCAGCTGTTTAGCTACGAAAGATTACAATAATAAAAAGGCTTATCTGCTACTTAAGTAAAAATTTTTCATTTCTCACTACCGGTACAACCCCTTTTATTGTCATACAAGAGGCTGTTTCGGTAATATCTACTTTATGATAATTAAAAGCGATCGACATTGCTTGAAGAGGACAGCATTTTTGCCCTTCAACTAATATTTTTTTATGATGATTAGATTTTATTTGATGAATTGCTTTAGGAGTTGAAAATTCCATTTTAGAATATCCTTATAAAATTATTTATCCACTAATAAGCCTAGAAGATAAAATAAAATTATCAAGTTTGATATATTCTGTTTTGTCCAAACAACACACTAAAGAAATTTAGTGTGTTGTTTTAATGAATAGCGAGTTAATTTTCAACGGCATTAATCGCCAATGCTTTATTAGCATCTTTTTCACGCTTTTTACGTGCTTTTTCACCTTTCAACTTAAGCTTATATTTCTGTAACGAAGAAATATCTCGTGGTATAGGTTTACGCGGCATACGTTCTTCAGCCATTGCAGCTTTATACAAGAAACCAGCAAGAATTACTGAAGCTTGTTTTAAGTCATCTTCCACGACATGGTCAATCGAATCAATATGGCTATGATGTAAACGAGAACCATAATCTAATTTATCTTGAATAAACTGAAAACCAGGCAAACCAACATCATCAAATGATTCATGATCAGTCCCCCCCGTGCTTTTGTTGGTTACCGTCCCCGTACTTAAATCAGAATAAGGTGAAAACCATTGACCAAAAACAGACTTAGCTGCCACATTGCCTTCCGTATAAATGCCTCTAAAACGACCACTGCCGTTATCCATATTAAAATAAACCGAAAACTTGTCATAGTCAGTTTTTGTTTCAATTGGCCAACCTTGATTTTTCCAAAGATAGCTTGGTAAAGCACGTTCATCTTTATTTTTCGGTTTTGGACGAGTTGCGAAATGTTCTTCAACATAGGTACTTGAACCAAATAACCCTTGCTCTTCACCTGACCATAAAGCAATGCGAATTGTGCGTTTAGGTTTAAAATCAAGCTCAGTTAAAATACGTACAGCTTCCATTGCCACAGCAACACCGGCGCCATTATCTACAGCACCATCACTAGCATGCCATGAATCTAGGTGGCCTCCTACCATAACAATTTCAGGATCTTCATCCGAGCCAGGTATTTCAGCAATGGTATTATAAGCATTATGGTCTTTGTCATGAAAACGTGCATCAATATTAAGTGAAATACTTGGAGTTTTTCCATTATCAATCATCCGAGAAAGCAAGTTGTAATGCTCCGCTTCAATAATAATGGCAGGAACAGGAAACGTATTACCGACTCGATGATCACGACCAAAAACATTAATCAAACCACCTTGACGCCAACTACGATAAATAACAGCTGCAACTTGTTCATTTTTAAGAAATTGATTCAAAGTTTTACGAAAGTTATGTCGCTGCATTGCACTATTTCGACGGTCAGCTGTTACCCACGAAGCGTGACTAGGAGCTCTACTTATATCAAATTTCTTCAGTTTTGATAACTCACTGGACTCATAACGCTTAAAAACGCTATTACTTGGCTCGTCGATGTTCTTTCCTGGTCCCATCATGATAACTTTGCCTTTTAACTTTCCTTTGTATTGGGCCAAATCAGCATCGGAAGCGGCATCAAAAATAATAACATTGCCATTAACGTCCCCTTTAGTACCTGGGGTCCAGGCAACAGGAATACCATGTAAAGTCACTTCTCTTGGGCTTATTAAATTGATGGTAGCTGAATCATGCGACCAACCACGACCGAATTCAAAGGGATCTAAATAAGCATTTTTAAGCCCCCACGCTTTAAGCTTGTTTAATGTCCATTCATTGGCTTTTTTCATTTGTGGTGAGCCAGAAAGACGTGGGCCTATTTCATCCGTTAATTGTTCTAAAGTATGCATAACTTCTGAATTATAAAAGCCTTCAGCTCTTATTTTATTGGCCATATCCAAATCAGTACCTGCATAAGCGGCAGCGGTAGATAGGCATAACAGTGATAACACTAACTTTTTCATTTCGATCCCTTGATTATTATTATTTATAATCCTCAACCATAATGAAAATTAAACGAGAGTAAAAGAAAAAATTGATGAAATTTATTTAATGATAAGTAGTTTATACAAGGCAAAAAAAATCAGCTAAAAAGCTGATTTTTATTAATTATCTTAATATTACAATTTTATTTTGAATCAGCACGCCCAGTGAACTTCTTCTCAGCAGTATTCACTTTCACTTTATCACCCGTAGAAATATGTTCTGGTACTTGAATAATCAATCCTGTTGATAATACAGCAGGCTTAGTACGCGCCGTTGCCGAACCGCCTTTAATTGAAGGATCTGTTTCAATAACTTCCAATTCAACTGTCGCAGGTACATCTACCGCAACAGGTGAATCATCAACTAAAATAACTAATAGGCCTTGAGTATCTTCATTGAAAAATAAAACCTCTTCAGCAATAGTTTCTTTATTTAGGTTATAAGGTGTGTAGTCTTCATTATCCATAAAAACATATTCATCACCATCAATATAAGAGAAAATTGACGGGCGACGACTTAAATCAGCCATGGTAAGCATATCATCTGCTTTAAACGTTTCATCAATTTTACCACCAGTGACAACATCGTATAAACGCATACGATATAAACTACCACCTGCACGCCCTTGCGGAACTGAGCGTTCTATATCTCTAACAATGAGTACTTTACCGTTATGTTCAATCGCGGCATTTTTCTTAACATCACTTGCCTTTGGCATGAAGATTTTCCTAATAAATACATTAATGAGGGAAAAATAGCACGAACACTCTTTTATGCAAAGTAATGAGCCGTGCTTTATTGATTTACTTTATAAAATCCAATGCCGCAGTGATCACTGCAACTTGTGCGAGAATGCAGTTTTCATCATTAACTTTTGGACTGTCAGGGTAAACTTCCGTGGTTGTTACATATGGCGCGTCAGTCAGCCCCATGCATAAACCAAGTTCCCTTGCAGCATAATTAATCACACCAAATTGTTCAATCGGTACACCGATCAATTTACCGTCTTCATCAGCAGGCGCTATATGGGTAATTTCTTTTACCGCACTTATAATAACTTTTTGAAACTCGGCTACAGGTTTAAGCGTATTACCAACTAAATAAAAGCCATCAGGAATATTCCAGCTTTTTTGCTCAATTGCATCTCTTGCCGCTAACGCTGGTCGAAACTCACTATTATCGGTATCTGTAGTTTCATGCAGATCTATGTGAGCATCAAAGTCAGCAGTCAATGTACTAACAAATGCCATTAAAGCAGCAGACTCTTCAGCAGGGCTATCTTGATAAAATGAACGATTAGGGTCAATCGCTTTTGGATTCCAACGATTGATAGTTTCATACCCCCACGGACTGATACAGGGTGCAACTATAATATTAAACTGTTCAAGGTAACTTTGAGCAGCATCTGCAACAAAACGTAAAGCACCTTGTACACCACTAGTTTCATACCCATGTACACCACCGGTGACTAACACACTTTTCTTACTCTCATCCCAACTACGGCTTTTAAGAATAAATAAAGGATAACGAGACTCATCTATTGATAAAGCACCATATTGTTGAATATCGAAATGTTCCGTTAATTGATCAATTTTTGCAATCACGTCATCCTGATAAGAGCGTTTTACGGTTTGCTTTTTAAACCATGTAATACATTCTGCATCACCCCATTTAACACCTGGAGTTCCTATTGAATAGGTTAGTGCCGTTGTCATAAAGATATCCTTGCAAGCTAATGTTTTTTTAGAAGGGTATTATAAGATTTAAATCTGGGAATGCTATTGGTTTTAACTAACAATTAAGCGGTAAGGTAGTGGCTTTAAGTAAAGCTTTACTTTGCACTGGTTTTGCTAATAAGTAACCTTGAGCATAATCACATTTTAGTGAACGCAATATAGCTAATTGTTCTTGTGTTTCTATACCTTCAGCAACAACTTTTAGTCCTAAAGCATGTGCCATTGCAATAGTTGCTATGATTAACTCTTTATCGGCGACCCCTTGTGTTAAACCATTCACAAAGGTTCTGTCAATTTTTAGCACTTTAAATGGGTATTCTCTTAGGTAGCTTAGTGAAGAATAGCCGGTACCAAAATCGTCCATAGATAATATAATACCAAGCTTATCAAGCTTTATTAACGCATCATTAATTGATGCATGACCGCTCATCAGTACCCCTTCAGTTATTTCTAACTCTAAGCAATGAGTATCAGTATTACTTTGCTTTAATGCATCATCAATAAAGCTCACTAAATTGGGATCTCGAAATTGACGAGGAGAAAGGTTAACTGCCATGCGTAATGTACTTTGATGTGCAATCTGCCAGCGCCCTAGAAATTCTAATGCTTGTAGTAAAACAAATTGTCCTATTGAAACAATTACCCCTGTTTGTTCAGCAATAGGAATAAACTCAACTGGCGAAACATTTCCTAGCAAAGGGTTATTCCATCTTAATAATGCCTCAGCACCAATAACTTCCATTGAAGCTAGGTTATATTGAGCTTGATAAAACACTTCAAATTCATTCCGCTCTAAAGCTCCTCTCATTTGCTCTTCTATTGCTAAGCGACGTGAAATGTTTTTATTCATTTCATCAGTAAAATAAGAATAAGTATTGCGACCTAAACTTTTTGCTTGATACATAGCCGTATCAGCACAACGCAGTAAATCGGTAGAGGATTGACCATCTTCTGGATAAATCGCAACACCAATACTTGCAGTTAAAATAAGTTGTCGATCATCAATAACAAAAGGTGAACGAAACTGTTGCAATAAACTTTCAGCCACAACACCAGCATCAGAACCAGCGGTTAAACCTCCCAATAAAACAATAAACTCATCACCACCTAATCGTCCAACAGTATCTTCATCGCGTACCACATTCTTTAAACGTTTAGCAGCTTCAACTAATAACTGATCACCTACATCATGCCCTAATGAATCATTTACTTTTTTAAAGTCATCTAAATCTAAAAACAAAACCGCAACTTTTTGCTGTTTACGGTCAGCTTCAATCAACAATTGAACTAATCGATCTAATGCAAGCAATCTATTAGGCAAATTGGTTAACATATCGTAATGAGCTTGATAGTGCATTTTCCTTTCTACAGCTTTCCGCTCAGTGATGTCGGTTGAAATACCGCAAGTGGCGTATATTTCTCCTTTCTCATTTTTTAAAGGATACTTTATCGAGTGATAAATATGCTCACCGTCTGTATGTAGAACAATTTCTTCTATTTCAATAGTGCAATCTGTATCAATCACTTCTTGATCATTTTGTCGTAACTTCACTGCAATATTTTTGTCAAATAAATCATAGTCAGTTTTATTGAGCACATCACTTTCTTGGTAATGAAACACACTTTTAAATCGTTGGTTCACAGCAATATAGCGTCCTTCCACATCTTTAATATAAATCATTGCAGAAGCATTATTTAATAAATCTTGTAACTGTCTTTCAGTATTTATTAACGCTTTTTCTGTTTTTTTCCGTTTACTCACATCTTGAACAATCGAATATATGAGTGTTTTATTGCCTATTTCCACCGGCCCTGAATAGACTTCAACATCTCTTATTTCACCATTAGATAATCGATGGTGAAAATTTGAAAATAAGTGGTCTTCTTTCTCAGCTTTTTGCATCTCATGAAAAACATCATTTTCTGGCAAAGTGTTTATATCCGTGATTCGCATTTCAATAAGGGTATTATGCGGATAACCATAAAACTTAACTGCTGCTTTATTTGCTTCTAAGATATGACCATCCGTAGGATCAATTACCAGCTTTATTGCTTGATTATTTTCAAACATTTGACGATAAACTTTATCTCGATTAATTAATGCATTTTCAACTACTTTCTTTTCAGTTATATCTCGAACAATAGCAATCAATTGCTGACAATCATTTAAGCAAGTTAACCGTGCTTCAAAATCTTTTGTTCCCTCAGCTAACTTCAGTTGATATTCATAGGTGGTGATCTCCCCAGTTTCAAGCGTAACAATCATGTTTTCATCAAATAACATCGCTACCTTTTTTGGTAGAACATCAACCATTCGCTTGCCTAAAAATTCACTTGGCGGAAGGTACAATTTGCTTTTATCGCCGGCATGAAAATCTCTAATAGTACCATCAGCATCAAGTAGAAAAAATAAATCTGGAATGACATCAAAAATAGAACTAATTAACGCTTCATCGTGCTCAAGTAATGAAGCCATTTCTTTTTGTTTTGAAAGGTCAATATCAACCTTATAGATTTCTTTTTGTTTTTTTGAATTTATACAAACTATATGAGTTGATAAAACATAAACAGTAGTACCATTAGCATGATAAAAAGATAGCTCTGAGGAAGGGATAGCATCATCATTTTCCAACCAAGCTTGGCATTGCTTTACAAAAGTTTGAGAATTATTTTTAGGTAAGATCAAACTTTCAATAAGTTGACCTATAGCTTGCTGCTCCGTATAACCGTAAAGTTGTTCACTCGCTTTATTCCAATAAATAACTTTTCTATTATGATCATACCCTTGCACGGCAGCCACGTCAGTTTTAGAAAAAAACTGAAGAAAGTTATCTTCTAAGCTAATTTTGTTTGCGAGGGGATTTAGCATTTATTAATCACTCTATTTCCATATTTTATGACTGACATTGCACTTATAATAAAGATAATGAAAAGTATATGTTATTGAGTATAGAGGGTTATTGATATTTTTCATGCTAATAAAAATATAAGATCTACACCATTTTACCAGTGCATCCTTTTCTTAAAGCGTTTGGCTAATGAAGACTCATGAGTTTGGTTGAAAGACTTTATCGCCTGATTTTTGTTTAATATGATTTTAATTTGATAAAAGGACTCTTTTGCCAAAGCAAACCTTGCTGAATTCCACCAAGCATTATTGTATAGCTTTTTCACGCCCGCAATAGCATCTGGAGACTGATCACTTAACTCTGTAGCTAAAGTTAAAGCTTGCTCTAATGGGTCATCACTTACTGACGTTATCAACTTATATTCCAAAGCTTGACTTGCCGATAATTCTTTACCTGTCATCGCTAGCAACTTAGCTTGGTCTACAGGTAAATGTTCCTTTAATGCTAGTGTTCCTCCCATATCAGGAATAAGCCCCCACTTAGCTTCCATAATTGAAAACTCACTATTGCTTTGTGCAAAACGAAAATCGGCACCTAACGCAATTTGCAAACCTCCTCCCCAAACTCGACCATGCAATACCATGATCACTGGCACAGGGATCGTTCGCCAACCAGTTGAAACTCTCTGGGCTAAGTTTGACCGCCCTGGCAGCCACTTAAATAATAACTTGAGAATATTCAGCGGTGACTTCATTACTGATTTGATATCTAATCCACTGCAAAAATCACATCCTTTTCCTCGAACTATCACCACTCTAATATTGCGATTATTCTTTAATTGCTTAATAACGTTATCAATTTGATAGAACATCGACATATTTAAGGCATTGTGCTTTTCCGCACGATTTAACGTGACATAAGCAATTTGATTTTCGATCGTCAATAAAACACTATTTTCAGTCATAAGCCCCCCTGGTTAGACCAGTAATAAAAATACCTAAAGTAAAAGACAAAGTAAACATATTCAAAAAGGAGAATTAATAGACGAATTAAATTCACCTCAAAGTCAATTTGTTTTATTGTAGTCACTTAACTCACAACACAAGTACTAAACAACACTGAATATGGCAAAAAAACTACCCGCATTGCATCTCTTTAGTATTTTTGAAGCATCCGCTCGGCATGAGAGTTTCAAACTCGCCAGTAAAGAATTGTTTATTACTCCTTCTGCAGTCAGTCATCAAATCAAAGCTTTAGAAGAGCATCTAGGCTTTGAGCTTTTTGTTAGAAAAAGCCGCGGTGTTAGCCTAAATAGTGCCGGAAAGATGTATTTTCATTATGTACAGCAAGGTATAAATTTATTTGAACAAGGTACAAAAGCCGTTATCAGTAAGTTCTCTTCACCGAGCCTTAAAATTTCAACATTTCCCACCATGGCAACTCATGTAATTTTGCCCCAATTGGGTTTATTTCAACATGCGCACCCTGAAATAGGTTTACGAATTGAAACGGGGCTTGATGTTGCTGATTTGCGTTACGAAGACTTTGATATTGCTATCAGGGTAGGCAAAGGCGATTGGCCAAATGTTACAGCCAAAAAGTTACTTGACCTAAAAGTAGCAGCTTTATGTTCTCAGAAATTTGCAGATAAATATCAACTTAGCGATTTTGAACAGATTAATGAAGTCCCCTTGATTGATTTAACAACTATGGACAATATGTGGCAAACATGGGCAGCAGTAACAGATGTTAAAGAGGTTAGCTTTAATCACAATTTAACCTTTAATAATTATGAGGCATCATTGCATGCTGCAGAGCAAGGTTTAGGCTTAGCACTGGCATTAATGCCAATAGAAAATTCATTGGTCGATAGAAAAATACTGCTTAATCCTTTTAATAAAACCATTCCTTTTAGTCAATCATTGTATGCGGTTTATCGTAATGAAGATAAAGACAGATATGATATTCAATGTTTTATTAATTGGTTGATTAAATCTCCTAACATGTTGCCTTCTGCCCACTCAATAGATGAATGATGTTCACCTATTAGATGAATATTTTCCTTTTGTCGACTTCCTAATTAATCTTTATCATGGCTTTAGTTAATTCGTATCAAACTATTTTTTGAATTAACTCTTGAACTCTGTAAGGAAAAGCCATGTTCATTCAAGCCATTGTATATAGCTATCGTGCCATTGCCCTGTTAGTTGCCTCAATCCCAATGATACTAAATGTTGTTTTTATTGGAGATATTGTCACATCACTCGTATATGTGCCTTTAATAAGCATAGTTATTGTGGCTCTTTTGGTATACCTTGATAAAAAACTTAGCCTTGCTTTACAGGCTTTTTGTCAGAAAATAAAAAGAGATAATGCTTTAGCTAGACAGTCAAAAAGATTAACTCGTTCTTTTAACAAAGCTCATATAGGGTTTAAGTGCTGTTGAATAAATAATTCAACTAAACAAGTATTGGTGATGACTTTCCTTGAAAAGTATTCTTATTGATACTTTATCTCTGTATTTGTATATAATTAGCCATAATCGCTGCTAGCCAAAAAAAGAACTTATGAGCTTAGAGAACGAACAGTTAAACAATCCACTACATGGCCTAAAACTCGACACCTTACTAAATGAGTTAGTTGATCATTATGGATGGGAAATTTTAGCAGAATATACCAATATAAATTGTTTTAAAAACAAACCTAGCCTGATTTCAAGTCTGAAGTTTTTACGAAAAACTGAATGGGCTAGAGAGAAAATGGAGCGTTTTTATTTATACAACTATAAAAACTTACCAAAAGCTGATGATATTCAATACGAAATTCCTCCACGCAAAAGGATCATTCCAGCTTATCAAAAACCAAAAGAGCCTGTCGTATTAATACTTGGTCAAGCGCCACCACCTAAAGTAAGAAGTAATGACTCATTTAGCGGTAATAGCCGAGGCCCAAGTAAAAGTAATAGCAGAAGTAGTGGACGAGACAGTTACCAATCTAAAAACAAGTCGCGTAGCAAGCCAACCTCATCTCAAAGCAATCAAAATGATGATAGTGCTAATCCCCCTTTTGATCCCTATGGTAGTTCGCCAAAGTAATTTGTTTTACTCCTGAACTTCGTCGCTAATTCACATCCATGTGACCGCGATATATTGTTCCCCCCTGAACATAAAAGAGCTTGTACCTTTCAGTACAAACTCTTTTTTTACCTTAATATGTATATAAAACCTTAAGGGCGAACGCTCGATTCTAACTCTTGCTCAAAACATCCATCTTTATGACAAATAGAGTCATCTTTTTGTGCTTGTTTGTAATCATCATCACCTTGATGAGCTTTACCAAAATTTCTTACTACAATCGGCTTAACTGTATTAAAAGCATATTGATAAAATTCAAGCATTTGTGCTTGTGATAGTTTTTCAACTTCCGCAGCAATTTTCTGCTGACTATCAAAGCTAAACGACTTATCACCAATTTCTGACCAGTAATGACTAGTACGTTCATTTAAGTTTTTGTCTTTAGTCAATAAATCTTTAATTAAGCCTGCTTTATATTCAGCAAATTTATCTGCATCCATCGTATTAAGTGTATCTTTAAACTCAACTAAAAAAGCATCTACACGACGGTTTAATTCAGCAGGGCCTGCTTTAGGAGATTGAATTAAAAACGACATACCCGGTAAATCTTGCAATCTAGTTGAACGACCGCTCACTATATAACCAAGTTGCTGATCAGTACGTATTGATTTAAAAAATGGTGCATTGAGCATACTACTAAGCATTGAATACTTAGCTCTAGTTTGCATTGATGCATCATCACCAATGTAGCTCATTACCAAAGTAGAATCGTTATGATCAACTTCTAATTCTCTTATTAAGGCTTTATCGCTAACATTTAAGTTAACTACTGATTTAGCACGCATTTTAGCTTTTGAGTTATTCATGTTAAGCGAAATTAACTTATCAGCAATAGCTTTTGCTTGAGCTTTCACTAAATTACCATGCGCTAATGCTTCAATTTCAATAGAGCTATGAAAGTTAGCAATATAATCATTAAGTTGCGCTATCGTCACTGAAGACAATGCACTTGCTAAATTTATAGCAGAATAACTTTTATCATTTTGCAGTTGTCTCATTGCTGAGCGAGCCTGGCTATAAGGTCGATTAAATTTCGCATTATTCCAGTTACGAATGAGTCTAGCTTTATGTAGATTAAAGGCATCTTCATCAATGGTTAAATTGCGAATACGGTCATTAATCGTTTCAAGTAACGACATACCTTTTTCGTCATAACCGCTGACACCAAACCCCATTCCCGCACTAGTAGACCATACGTTATAATTTAAGCCTGCTTGTTTTGCTGGATAGCCAAATTCATTTAACGAGTCATTTAACAATGCTGTGTATAAATAGTTTTTGGCTCTTGAATCCGCATCTTTACCTGCTTCATCGGAAAATATTTGTACATAGATTGACGCTTTTGGTACTCTAAATTCACTATCTTGTTTATGCCAAAGTTTAAAACCTGCTTGTTCAAGCACGACTGTTGGGTTATCGCCGCCCTGCTCAACAGTTTTAAGCGATAAATTGGTCGCCAAAAATGGATTCGCTGGAGGTAATTCTAATGCAGCTATTTTTGCTGGTGATTGATAGCGCTTCACTTCGTCATCACTCAACTTGCTCATCGCATAAGGTGTATCATAAAGCGGTTGAACTTTATTGGTTTTAACGCCTTTCGCTACTAGTACTTGACGCATATTTTCTGGTGTTAAGTAACTTAAATATTCTCTTACCAATTTATGTGAATAGCTGCCATAACTGTACCTTGAATCAACAATATGCTCTGGAGCGTAATACTGTAGTTGTCTTGATAAGTTACTTGCCGTACCTGACGAAGAGCTTTTCTCCTGAAAATCAAAATTTGTTTTTGCAATTGCTTTGAGCTCTTTAAAGTAGCTAGCATTAAACTCTTTATCAGATAGTAATTCTAAATAAGAGAAAGCCGCCTCGGTAACTGACTGATAATCTTTAAGCCCTTTTGGCGTTAACGTCATAGTAATAGTGAATTGTTCAAAGTCATCAGGGCCATAATGATAGCTACTTAAAGACTCTATCAAGCCTTGTTGTTTAAGGTGACTAAATAAACTGCCTTTACCTTCATTCGCTAATAAGTCAGAAATCAACTCAAGTGGTTTTTCTTTAAAATGTTGAACTGAATTAGGTACAGGGAAATAGAGCGTTAAGTTACGAGTATCTTTCATTGGCTCAATATCAATGCGTACACCTAACTGCTCAGCTAAATATGGTTTTTCTGTACTTGGTTTTGACAACGAACCGTTGTTAGGTACAGCGGTGAACTTCTCTCTTGCCCATTGCTCTAATACATCTAAACTTTCTTTCCCCACTAAGGCAAGTGACATTCGACTGGCTGAGTAATAGTCTTTGTATTGCTTAGTTAAATCATCAATCAGTAAATCATCTCCTCTGTCTGCCAAGGTATCTAAATTGCCGACACTAAACTGACTGGCAGAATGCGCTTGATTGGTCGTATCTTTTAATACTTCTCGTATACGACGAGCATCATCTTTTATCTTCATGCTGTACTCTGAATGGACGGCATTTTTTTCACGATCAACGTATTGAGGATCAAGTGATGGAGAAATAAAGAACTGAGCAAATCGGTCAACCGCTTCTTCAAAAGCGTCTTGATTTACTTCAAAAAAGTAATTGGTATGCTCTTGACCTGTACCAGCATTTGACCAACCACCATTCGCTTTTAAGTATTCGTTATATTCACCAACTTTAGGATATTTTTTAGTACCTAAAAATAGCATGTGCTCTAAGAAATGAGATAAGCCTTCACGGTCTTCTGGATCAGCCATATGACCAATATGAACATCAATCGAAGCTGCTGATTTATCAGCTTTGCTATCTGAAACTAAAACAACTTTCAGACCATTTTCTAAAGTAACATAGCGATATTCACGTTGATCGTTTTGGCTTTTAATAATTTGAACTGACTGTGCTCCTTGCTGAGACGTACTACTTTCGCTAGTTGAATTACAGCCACTTAACGTACTTAGACCTAGCGTAGCCGCAACAACCGTAGCGACTAAACTCAATTTAATATTTTTCATGTTATTCCTTATGACAAAATTTTACTCTGGATTTGTTTTTTTGATAAGCCGACAGAAAGCAGTAGCTTAAGTTGAAATAAAAAATAGCGAAAGGAGTAAACTTAGTCAAATGACATTAAAAATAGTAAAGAGCCAAAAACTTTCAGACTATTAAGGCATAACTCGTGGCAAAGGCACTAGATACGTTAATATCTTGTTAAGTTCAAGTGTTTTTATTACTCTTTAGGGCCGCCCTTGCAACATTTTTTGTTACATATTAAGCAAAGTTTTACTGACGAATTATTGAAATATACGTTGAGCCCAAAGCGCTAAACCTGCTGTGACACTACCAAAGTGATCACCAACAACGAGGTCAATGTCAGGAAACTGTCCTTGGAGAAATTCATTTAAAACCGGTGACTTTGCTGTACCGCCAGTAACAAAAATCACATCAGGCTGACAATTTGCCTGTTTTACTGCTTCATGCATCAAAGCAGCAATTTGGCTAAGTTCTTTATGTGCTGCAGTTAACATTAGATCGCGCGATAGCTCAGCACTAAGTCCCGCAGTGATATCTTCCAAATCAACGATATGCTGTGTGGATTGAGATAAAGCAATTTTAGCTTGTTCTGCACCATTAACTAAGCGATAGCTTAATTTGTCATCATGCACTTTGAGTAAACGTGCAATCTTGTTTGATTCAACCGCATCACGTTGGAGTTGTGTTAAAAACCGACGGTTGCTTGAACTATAAAATTCAGTTTGTGCGGTAATATCATTAATGGCAACCGCTTGATAAAAGCTATTTACTGGAACAGGTTTACTACTTTTTAAAAAACCATTCATACCAAGGCAAGGCATAATACCTTTTAAAGCAAGTTGAATATCAAAATCATTACCACCCACTCGAAGTCCGCTATGAGCGAGTAAATCACTATTTCTAGAAGTTTTATCTTTTAGGGAAGGTCCCATTAAAATCATCGAGCAATCAGTTGTACCGCCACCAATATCAACTACCAATACTCTAGTTTCTTTCTCTAATGTTTGCTCATAAGCAAAGCCGGCAGCAACCGGTTCATATTGGAATTCAACGTCTTTAAAGCCAACTCGTTTGGCAGCATTGGTTAACACGGAAATTGCCTGACGATTACTCTCTTCTCCCTTTAACCCTTGAAAGTTAATAGGTCGACCAATAACTGCCTTAGCCACTTCTCGCTGTAAATTTTGTTCAGCTAAGTTTTTAACATTACTCATCATTGCCGCAACAATATCTTCAAACAAGTTAATTTGAGCTGGCTGTAAACCACTAGCCCCTAAGAATGATTTAGGTGATTTGATGTAATAACCTTCTTCCGGCTCAGCCAAATATTGCTCAAGTGCTGCTTGACCAAAAGAGAGCTCTGCTGGAATACCATCAAGTGCCAACTCTCGCATCGCTGCTTGGCCTTTTTGCAAGGGCATTAATCGTTGAGTTTTGAATTTTTCTTGCTCTGCTGAACTTAATTGCTGATAAAGACAAGGAGTAATAATATCTCGACTTGGTGCGTATAAGGTTGAGGAAATATAACGACCATGCCCTGCGAGAGAGAGTAATTGAGCTTGATTATTTTCGACAACGCCAACAGCACAATTAGAAGTACCATAATCAAAACCTATCATATTATTCTCTTTACTCGTAACCAAAAAAGGTCGCGTAGCATACTGATTAAGGCTTGCTTATGCAATATGCTAAAGCATTTAATTTAAGTAAAAGAGCTGATGCGTAGTGGTGCTATAAAGAATGATAAACAAGCCACTAGATGATAATATTTAATATCTTAATACGTTTTGAGTTGTTCCTATTCTTTGAAGTGAACCTCTCGTATGCTCGCTTATACTGCATACTGGGGGTAAAACAACTTCCATTTCAAGCTAACAGCTTTTGAGTCATTAGTGGACGTTGAATAACTAGTTACTTACCAGGAAAAATGGGCAGCAAAACGGAAACTAAGAAAGATGGAGCACTCTCCTATATTTTAAACATTTATGCCTATCTGAATTAAGTGTTAGTCCTTGATTATAAAAGCTTAGCTTGGATAATATTTAGCTGCCATTGATTGGCATTTTGCTCTTTTGCTAGTTTTAATGCTTTTTTATAGTAATGCAGTGCTTTTGCTTTATCATTTGATTGTTCATAAGAAGCGGCGATTGCTTTCATATGTTCAATAGAACTGGAAAATTCAGACTCCACACTTTTTAGAAGCGATAACCCACTTTCAGGTGAATCATAATGCCCAGCAAAACTAGCCTGCTTAGCTATCAATACCTGTTTAGACTCTGGAAACCGAGCAATAGCATTAGCAATAAACTCAGGTAACTCGTCAACTTTTTTCTGGCGATAATGCTTGCGGATCATTATATGTACAACTGACGCTGGAATCGGCTGCTTTATATCAAGAGCTTTTTGAATGCTCTCATAATGCTTTAATATTGCTTGTGGTTCATAACTCTCTAATGTTTTTTCTGGTAGATACCAGCCTTGAAATATAGCTTTTAAGCTATCACGTAGTGCGATTAGACCAACTGAATTATGATTCTCACTTGGGTAATGTTTAAAGCTCCAATCAATATTTTTTAGTGGCTTAACATCAAGCTGATTGATAAAGGCATATTGCCCCATACGAGTTTCGTCGCCCAAGGCCAAGTATAGCGACACCTTTTGGTGTTTAGCTTTACCTAATTTTTCTTGCGCCTTTTTTATTATTGCGCTATTAGAAACCCATACTGAAGGGCTAATAGCCACGTAATTATTAAATGAATCCGGCACTTCTAATAGAGTATTCAAAACAAATAATCCACCTATAGAGTGACCTACCAGTGTTGAATGAGCTGAAACCCGGTAACGTTTTTTAATATATGGCTTTACTTCATTATTTATAAAAGCCAAAAATGCTTCAGCAGCGCCTTTATTCCCTTTTATCGGTGAAGTAGACTCATTCGGCGTCATATACTTTCGGTATGTTTCAGTACCTTTATCAGCAAATCCAACAAGAATAACATCTGGGATCAACTGGCCTTTATTAGCCATAAAATCCAACAGACCCGAAACACCGTGAAAATTATAATCGCCGTCTAGTAAATAAATAACAGGATAAGTGGCTTTCAAACTTGCCTGATAATTTTCAGGAAGTAATATTTGCAACTCTCTCTTTTCGCTTAATTCAGCTGAATCTATTGTGACCCGTTCGCCTGTACCAAATACATTGGCAAAACTTATCATTGGGAAAAAAAGAATAAATGTTGTAATTATTTTTATATAGTTCTTCATCACATAATTTCCGTCATCGTGAGTGCTTTATAAGGGAGGAAATCAGCCTATTAGTATGAACTTTACACCTAAGCAGAAAAGATTTCGGTTTGATTTATAACTATTAACGACTATAACTCAGTTTCTAGCTGACCTTAAGCTTTTCAAATGATTACGTCAACAATACACACAAGAAGCTCTTAACAAAAAAGCTGCTGCAGTTGGAGTTCACCATTTTTTTGAAATGAAATATTAAGAACAGCAACGACCACAAGGCAGACTTAATTTATTATTGAATTAACAGTATAAATAATCCGCTTAGCCACCAAAGAGCTTATTGGTGGCTATAATTGGGATGCTAGCTTGCTAACTTCCTTTTTATTTTTATTATTTTTTGGCCTGCACTAATCTTTCCAAATAACGTTTATCCAAGTGGAACACCGTTGCTGCTTGAGAAGCATTATTCAATACTTTCTTAATAGATGAACCATCCTTGTTTGCTTTGTAGAGATCATAAAATCCATGAACGTTCTGTGATGAAAAAAAGACTTTGGTACCATCAGTAGACCAAGCAGGCCCCCACTCTACAATACTATTTCTAGTTAGTCGCTTTTGATTGGAGCCATCAATGTTCATAACGTATACCTCTTGATTACCATCTCTATTTGACAGATAAGCTATTTGAGAGCCATCTGGTGAGATTTTTGGAGACATATTATTGGTATCATCGTTGGTAAGCTGAATGATGTTGCTACCATCGATATTAGTAATGCTAATTTGACTTGGGCTGGCTTTAGACTGGAAGAGAATTCGTCCGTCTTGCATAAATTCAGCAGCACGTCCCTTTAGGTTTTTTATTTGACGCTTTTCAGTGCCATCTGCATTCATCAGCCAAACCTCTTCTTGCCAGTTTCCGTTTACGCCTTTGTACTCCCTAGAGAATATAATAGTTTTGCCATCTGTAGACCAAGCTGGAGCACTATCCCAAACATTTTTTACATGGGTTAAGCGACGTATATTATTTCCATCTACATCTGCCGTATGAATAGACCAAGTTTTGCGTTTGTCGTATTTACCATAAAAAGCAATGTACTTTCCTGTTGGAGAAACGGCCGGATAGCCATCATTGGTGGTGGCATCTACCACTTTTATGCGTGTTTTCCCTTCATCATCGCTCAAATAAATTGATTTGTTATTTGCTTCTTTAAACCCATAAATAATAGAGAAAGGCTGAGAAGTACTTTTTTCATTGGCTTGACATATAGTCGTTAAACTAAGAAGAGAAAATAGTACTAGTTTTATTCCCATAAATTGTTTAGCTGGCATTGAGCAAGGTCCTACTGTAAGTATAAGTCTAAAGGAGTATAAAGATATCAATGTGGAAAACATGACGTTTCACTGATTTTTCGCTGATTTTTCCACTATCTGTATTTACCAGCTGGTTTTAAGTGCATATGACTAAATCGCTTAACTCCCAAATTTTGTCGAACTTCAAAAAAAGTACTACGTAGGTATTACACAGGCCTTATTTCTGCAAAACAATCTTTAAACGCCACATTTTATCTGTGAAAACTAGCCCAATGACCAGTATCAGAATGAATGCAATTGATGGTGAAGGAGCTAGAATCAAGTCAATACTGTTCATCATAGTATGCAAAACAATAACTAGCAGTAGATTGCCACCTGTTCGAATATAGAACCAAGTGTAGAGAATGGCATAAACAGGTCCTATCAATAAGTAACCAACAATCGATTCTGGACTGTGGGTGTAAAAACCATTAATAAAAAGAGGGAAATGCCATCCCCCCCAAACCACGCCAAGGATTATCGAGCTTTTTAACGGATTATATTGTTGTAAAAGTCTAGGAAGCATCCACCCTCGCCAACCTACCTCTTCACCAACCGCTACAATCAGTAAAGTAAAAAGAACTGAACGTACAGAATAAAATGCCCAACTAGATAATGTTAAGTCTGGGTCAAGGAAAAAATTAAACTCTTGTTCTGTAACCCATAAAAATAAATAACCCAAAAGATAGAATAAAGCAGGCAAAAATAAAGCCAGATACCACCAGCGTACAGGTGCATTAACTGTAGAAATCTTTCGAATATTTACATTTATACTGGTAACGCTGGAGGCAAAAATAAATGCGCAAACCGTTGCAGCCATTATGGAACCGAGTACACCAATAAAACTTAAACCCGGAGCAATCACTGTGGCAAACTTCATGGGACTGGAAGCGTTACCAATAACTAAGTTGGAGATATTTATTATAGTTATTACGATGAATATCAGGATGAAAGCAATCACCCACTGACGTGTAATGGCTATCGGTTGTTTATTGTGAAACCAGTCCATAATGAAGGCTGCCAAACCGGGTCCCATGCCAATACCCACGAGCACGGATAAAAGGGTCCAATCTGAGCCAGCAAAAACGGGAAGCGAGAACCATACTCCCCAAGTAATAAAGTAAGTTAATAATATAAAGCTAAGCAGAGGATATTTGGCAGTGAAATTTGATGCACTAGTCATATACGTCCAATTTTATTCCTAAGTCACCAAATATATTATTAATAAACCTTAGTATATTGTTCAATTAATGCTGATTTCTTTGTTTATTTAATAATAATCTCAATATAATCGATGATTTTAAATAGTTCAATTACATAGAAATTAATGTCAACAGCTACTGTAATATACAATCTTAAGAGAAAAAGCATAACAACGAAATAGCGCCCCCCGCTTTTGTCCTAAAGTGTTTGTGGGGAGTTGCATTATTTAGGTTCATAAAGTAGTCATTTTTGGTTTCAATTATCGCTCGATAATAGGTCAAACTGGCTGAAATGAACTAGAGCGGACAACAATAATAAGTGTTTATTAATGTCGTTTATGTAACTAACGAGACATGATCACTGTTACCACATTGCTGCCCTAATTACGCCTTGAATTTACACAATAAATAGTCCGCTTAACCACCCAAAGCGGTCATAGAGACTCTAAATCAAAGTGGCAGTTTTTCCGACTAACAGTCATTAACATCAATAAATTTTAGATCCGTTTATAGTTGCTCAAAACACTGTTAATGTTGATGTTTTTATTCTAAACTGACCAAGAAATGAATGTGTAATAGACATGTGACTACAGTAATTTATTAGTCAAAGTTATTTATCAATTAGGGGTTTAATTATGGATTGTAGTAGTATTTTAGATAAGGATTGGCAGTGGGATTATAAAGGTATTTATGTAAAACCAAATATTCCATCTAAGAAATTAAAAGGAGCAATCAATTCTTATGCTTATGACGTTGATCCAAATGAAGTTCTAGTTTTGTTAGATGACACTATATTCGGTGGAGCCAAAGAGGGACTAATACTTACCAAGAATAGTATGTTTTGCAAAGAGCTAGGACAGAAAGTTAAATTTGCTTCGTTTTCTACTAACCCAGAGATTAGTAGAGGTACCAAATCAACTTTGATTGTAAACGGGGAACCCTTTTTTAAAGCAACTATGATTGAACACACAGCAATGTTAACTTTTACATCTAGAGTGATGGCATGTACTGAGGAAAGTATTGAAGCTCAAGCAAGTCACAATGAACAGGAACCCGTTCAAAGCCAAAAAGAAGACTGTGCTGACAAAGACAGCCTTGAACAGAGCCAAGAAAATCCAGCAACGGCACAAGCTTTGTCTTTTATGAACTCTATTGAATCAGATACTATTTTTGAATCTCTTTCCAAGATGAATAAACTAAATATCGCTTTTACACTCACTGATATGTTGAGTAGCAAAGGACCTTCAAATACTGATGTGATTGAAAAAGAGTTTTTTAAATTTACTTATGGGAACATAAAAGTTTTTAGAAATATTATAGAAAGTAGAAATTTACATGCTTTAAATAATGATTTTGCCACCTTGGAATTATTGTCTTTTCTTATGGGGCGTTTCATTAAAGATATGATGACAAACAATATCAATCCTGAGTATATAGAGTTTGTTTCGAATAGATGTTTAATGCATGTTTTCACCAATAAAAACAAATATTTCCCTACTGTATTCGAAACAGCAGTAAGTTATCTTGAAAGTGAACAGCCAATGATACAACTACTATATAGGTTAGGCTGTAGTAACATCGAAAAAGACTTTAAACAAGAGTATAACCATAATGATTATGCTTTTTCTGTTTTTCCTGATGATCATGGTTTTACTGGGTTTATAGAAAAGCTTCAAGAACAAATAACTATCGCTAATTTCTCGAAGTTTGCTCAAGTTACTGTAAATGGTTCTTCAACTATGGTTAAGCAGGTGTTAGACCACCCACTTAATGCACATCAAGCTTAGTTTGGTATTTTCAATATAGGTGTGCAATATCAACTTAAATTTCCCCCGTAATGTCATGAAGCTAGAACTGAGTTCTGGCTTCATTGTTCAACAAGTTAATAAAACAATTGTCAAAATTTGTGACATCAATACTAGCAATGTATTACTATATTTTATTAAATAAAGGTTAGTTCGATAACGACAACAGTAGCCTTGAAATTACTTTAGTTATAGTAACTTCAACCTCATAGTTAACGCCAACAATTGAAACCACAGTCGGCTTTGATTCTTGAAGCAGAACTTAGCCACAGAGGGTCTGTGACTTCCACTTAGCGCACAAATTTGAACATTAGCTTGCAGCCATACTTATAGTCCCTTTAACCAAAGGAGCACTATCATGTACAACATTATTCCCTACACCCCAAAACCTAGCTGGAATAAAGGAAAACTCGTTGGTCAAAAACTTCCCCTTAAACTTGAGGAAGTTTGGTCTATTAGAACAAGGCTTGATTTGGCAAATAACCTTCGTGAATTAACAATGTTTAATTTGGCACTAGATTGTAAATTAAGAGCATGCGATTTCATTAAACTTAAAGTGATGGACATTGCGCATGGTAAAAATATTCAATCTCGAGCTATGTTGATCCAACAAAAAACAGGAACTCCTGTTCAATTTGAAATAACCAAAAAAAGTAGGTTAGCTCTACAAAAATGGATTTCATTTAAATCACTCCGATCCTGTGATTACTTATTCGGAAGTCGAATAAATGAAAATACACATTTATCGACAAGGCAATATGCAAGGATAGTGAAGAAGTGGATTGCTAGTATTGGTTTGGACATAACGTCATACGGCACTCATTCGATGAGGCGCACTAAAGCAACTCTAATCTATAAAAAGACGAAAAACCTGAGAGCCGTTCAAATTTTACTAGGACATACTAAACTGGAAAGTACAGTTCGTTACCTTGGTATAGAGGTCGATGACGCACTTGAGTTGTCTGAAACTATAGATATTTAAACAACAAACTAATTAGGAAGTATGGACGCTTCCTACCACTTTTAAGACATTAGCTATTGCTGAAAATTAGACTGGTTGGATTAGATTTTGTATCGATGATGCTTAATTTTCCGAATATATTTTTTGTTAGGCATAAAAAAGCCCCGAATAATTTCGAGGCCTTGGAAGTAGATGGCTAGTTAATTAAATAACTTTCTTTTTTCTTGAAAGTCCAATACCCGCTAAACCTAAGGCTAGTATAGCAAAAGTAGTAGGTTCTGGAACTGTTGTGATGTCTGAAACGGTTGTTGTACTTGCTAAAGAAATAGTACCGCCCCCAGTAATTCTGTCGCCATTTGCAAAAACAATATCGTTTGCAGTGCGCAACTCATTACCTGTAGCTGCGAGTGGCCCTTGTGGAACAAGTAATGTTGATAAATCAAACTGACTACCAAAATCTAAATTTGATGTACCGTAAGCAGTAAAAATTGTACCAAAGTTATTAATAGTGTCCGTAAAGCCAAAAACGGAACTACCAAAATACAAATAGGTGTTAGATACAACCCTCTCATTGTTTAATCCCAATCCTACAGAGGTAAAAAACACATCTACATTATAAAAATTTTGCCAATCACCAAATCCTGAGCCCAAATTCGCTGTATTTGTATCAACTACAATAGACATCTCAATACCACCTGTACTTTGGGTGATACCGTTGAACTCCAAGCTTCTATCTGCAAAATCATAATCTATAGAGATTATTCCAGCATTGGCCGTCCCAGCAAACATAAAAACAAACAAACAAACAAACAACTTTTTCACTTTATTCTCCAAAAGATAAGTTTTCCTCATTAGGGCAAATATAGTGCCAAAAACACATGCCATTGATTTGATTGGTTATTATCGAGCTTTCTAAACATAAGCCCAGGAGTGTGTAAAAAATACTGACAACATTGTACGCTGATTGGTATCAGTCGTTTCACTACCTAATAATATATTTATGGGTACGCCTCAGTAATATCAGAAGAATGACTCATTAGAAAATATATGGCAAAGATTTTAAGGCTAAAGTCAGCAATAGGCACTTTGCAGAACTTTCTATAATTATAAAAAGTACACAATGAAATAACTTTTTAGTTGGCGGTACGCCATTAGCACACCACGCAACCTTACAGAGCAGTAAAAACGGGAAAGTCAGTCCAATCGAGTATGGGCGCACAGGATAATTTATGTTTAATTATCTAGTGAGCTAGTTATTTCGTTTTTAAATACTGATTTGATGAGTTCACAGGAGTTGGTAAATTATAAGCAAAAATACTTATTCAATCCATAGGAATGCTATTTGTATTGGTATGGCTTAAAAATTTGTTTAGCTGGCGAAATGAATGTCTCTATAGGGTTAATAAATGTTACCTTTTAGTGAGGATTACCTATAATTTATATCATTAATTAAACACATATGATTTTTGTACTACCAGAAATCATTAAGTTTTCGTTGTGAATTATAGTCAGCTTATATGTCGCAACTATCCTAAACTTGACTGGTTTATTGATATTATGGAGTAAGCATTTGTATAGATTAGCCATAGTAATATTCTTTGCTAGTTATAGCTCAGTTCTTTTTTGTCAAACAATGACTGAATTTAAAGTAGTCTTTGTAAATCCAGGTTATGAAAACGAAAATCCTACAGGAAGCTTTTGGTCAAATGTTACTCTATTTATGGATGCAGCAGCGAGCGATTTAAATATTGAATTAGTGACAATATATGCTCAACGCAATCGTATATTAATGGCAAACTTGACCAAAGAAATAATAGTTCATTCTCCAGACTATGTTATTTTAGTTAATGAAAATGGCGCTGCATTTAATCTGGTAAAACAAATTTCAACTTATGACATCCCTGTTTTTATGTTACTCAATAATATTAACCAAGAGAAATTAGCGTTATTATCAAGAAAAGAATTAAGCTCGATTTATGGCAGTTTAGTGCCTGATAATTACGTGGTCGGTAAGACGCTTATTAATGATTTAGCTAATATGTATGAATCACTACCAGATAAAATTGACACTAATATTCCAAGAAATATATTGGCATTACAAGGAGACCACAACACTCAAGCTTCTGTAGAACGAGAGCGAGGGTTAGTAGAAGGACTATTGAATAATAAAAGGCTCCAATATATTGATAGCACTGTAGGGAACTGGTCTAAACAACAAGCATACCAAAAGGTTAAAGGTATTTTAAAGCGAACTCGAGTAGATATTATTTGGGCTGCTAATGATTCAATGGCATTTGGGGCGAAAAAGGCAGTATTAGAGTCAAAAGTGAAATACCCTATTATGATCGGAGGCATCAATTGGGATATTGATGATAGCCACTATCCTGTTGATTTATCTTATGGAGGACATGTTGCATTAGGAGCAAAATCTCTAATTATGTTAAGAGATATCCATGATAACTATTTACCTGAAAACCAAAGACACCAAACAGTTAATATATTCGAATCGAGTTTAACCCCTGCCTTTAATTCTTTTACCAAGCGATTAAAAAACAATGCGTTAGAATATTATGATTTCTCAAAATTCAGTTATACATTAAAAAACAGATTATCTTTTTCTATTAAAAACCTAGAAAAAACTTTTGAAATTCCACAATCAAAACAATAACACTTACTTATTACTACAAAAAAAATCTTAATTGGCTTTCCAATTATTTCGCTTGCTCGTACTTTTATAGATTCTAAACTGGAATGCATTAAGCTAACAACTTTAGTCCGATTGTGGCCAAAGTAGCATTTAGAAATCTAATATTCAAAAAACTCATGCAATCCATAGAAATGCATTTATATGGATCGCCCGCTAATACTACATACACAACATTAAGTTATGGAGAAAGACACTATTTTGATTGTTCTTTGTATTGATAAAATGCACTGGCTATACTTATTAACAAAATTAACAAACGTACGGGGATGGAAACATGTCAATAGCAATGTGCCAACATTCTTTATATGTAAAGCAAATGTTTGATAGAGATAGTTGTACATACACTTATCTGTTGGTTGACCCCAAAACACATCAAGGGGCGATTATTGATGCGGTCAAAGAACAACTAGAGCGTGACCTGCGACTTATTGAGGAACTGGGTATTGAGCTGCTATATATCATTGAAACGCATATACATGCTGACCATACCAATTCCGCTGGCTATATACGGCAAAAAACCGGTGCACAGATTGTTTATAGTCAATCTGCAATGGTTCAATCTATTGATGTTGAACTTAAAGATGGTGATGAACTTCCTCTTGGTCACTACCATATAAAAGCTATAAGCACGCCGGGTCATACGAACGGCTGTATGAGTTATTATGTAGATGGTATGGTTTTCACTGGTGATAGCTTGTTAATAAGAGGCTGTGGCCGAACAGATTTTCAACAAGGTAGCTCAAAAGATTTGTACAATAGTATAACCAAAAAACTTTTTAAGTTGGCTGATGATACGACCATTTACCCAGGTCATGATTATAATGGTAACACTTGCTCAACTATTGCCGAGGAGAAACAGTGGAATCCTCGAGTTGGAATGCAGAAATCTCGCGATGAGTTTTTGCAAATAATGCGTAATCTGAATCTAGCTCTACCCAAAAAAATCAATGAAGCTGTACCTGCTAACGAAGGCTGTGGCATCAAATTTAATCCGCACGTTTATGTCCATGATAACTTCCAAATGTCTGAATTATATAAGGTCTGGCAACAAAAAAATCCGGATGATTTAATTATTGATAACCGTACAAAAGAAGACTATCTAGAGGGGCATATCCCTCACAGTAAAAATATACCATTTGGGACAGAAACAAAACACTTACAAGAACTTAAAAGCTTTAAACATGTTTATATTTACTGCCATTCAGGGCGTAGAGCTCAAACCGCGTTAACCAATCTAACAAAAATGGGACTGGAAAATATCACTTGTGTGAACCTTTCAGGCTTACCACAATGGATAGCGATGGGTTATCCGGTCGAGCGTTGATAGTATTAAAAAATACTCATTCAACACATATGAATGCATTTTTATGGATCGCCCGCTTTTACCACACAGCGGATATTAAAGAAGCTAAATGCCCCACCCTATGCGAGCCGAATGCAGAGGTGTGGGCTGTAGGTTACAAACCTCCGGCTACCCAATTATACTCATTTTTTTCACTCCCCTTAATTAAAGATGGGCTGCCTCCTTTTGGTATCACGCTTATGCAATTAATATAATTTATTGTTTGGCTCTGAGGTTCTCAATAACTTTAACATCCACCCAATATTTTTGTCCTACGTAATTTCGGCTTCCATCTTCTTCGACTTTCCAATCTCCTCTACTAAAAAAGAAGTATTTTCCGTCATGTGTCACCTGTGGGGCACTTTCCTGTAAATTTGTGTTTATTTGCGGGCCCATATTTATTGGCGATAACCAAGATCCGTCTTCTTGTTTAAAACTAATGTAAAGATCCGATTGTCCGTAGCCATCTTCTCGCACTACATCCCATATTAAATAGGATTCATCTGGTGCAATAAATGGATGAGCAATCCATTTACCTTCATTCATCTCGTTGCTCAATGTCACTGGGGATTCATATTGGCCATCAATCAGTCGAGAATAACTAAGTTTGCCCTCTCCCGTGTAAAAACCTTTTTTAAAGAGCGGAAAATAATAAGTACCGTTAGCTGAAATCGATAAACCATGAGCTGTTTGTTTTAAAACCTCTCCTAGGCTTTTAGGGTCCGACCAACCTTTGTCGGTTCGTTCCCTATATTCCTTTCCAACGTACATTATTTTTCCATCAGCGGAGAAATTTGGCCACTTTATATCGGTCTCAGATTCCTGCCCCCAGCTATTTTGTTCATAACGAATAACAAAAAATGTGCGTTTTATATCTTTCCCATCTCTCCTAGTGAAATAGAACTCCTTCATATCTGGTGAAAACCAACCAGCATCGAACCTTCCTTCTGGAGATACTACTTTAGGATCAAAAAGTTTAGGAATTAAGCCCGGTGGCTTTTCGCCAAAATAGCGACTTTCTCCGGTTAGAGGTATATCTTTACTATAACTATTGCCACTCATAGTTATAGTAGAAATCAGTAATACAATTGAAATACAAATTCGATTCACAACCTACTTCCCTTTAAAATCAACGAGTTATTTAACTCCAATATTGAAGTCACGTTCATTGATATAACACTTAAATGTAAATGAACAAGCACTCACTTTAAGTAAAGCCGATTTAAAATACATGACGTCCTTATGACTTTTAGGTGATTTTTTTCTGATGGCGACAATTTACAAACTATTAAAAAACCAATAAAACCAAGCAAATCTAAGGGTTACCTGTATGATTCTTGTATTACCGAGACCTGCCTACAATAACAAATAGTAAGGTTATGTACGCTATAAGGCAGTAAGTTGATATGACCGGATAATACCTACTTAGCGCACTTCGCAGAAATAGCTATGATAATTAAAAGTACACCACAAATTAACTGAGCAATGTCTTTTAATACCACAAAAGAGAGATTAGCATTTAACCTGTTATGTTGATTTGGGTTAGATTCTGTATACATAACGCCCGCAGTGGGCGCCACTCTTGCTGCGATTGTTATATGATTCATCATTTGGGTCTAAGTGTCTCAATAATTTGCGCATCCACCCAGAATACATCTCCTTTTCCTGTGCTAGCAGGGCCATTAAAGAAAAGGTATTTTCCATCTGGCGTTACGTATCCTCCACCTTGTGAGGAACTTGTGTTTATCTTATCTCCGAAGTTAATGGCAGCGCCCCAAGTACCGTCTTCCTGTCGAAAACTAATGTACATATCAAGACCACCATAGCCATCATCTCTTTTACTATCCCACAAAATATAGGACTCATCAGGTGCAATGAAGGGGTGGACGTTTGGTGTTCCGGTATTTATCTCTTTACTAAGTGGCTTCGGGGCTTCACGCTCACCATTTATCAGTCGAGAATATCGAATTTTGGCCTTTCCAGCTTTATATCCATCATCAAAAACATAAGTGCCTTTAAACGAAGTCGTAAGGCGCATGATGTCGATGTCTTCAAACGCAGAGCCAAGACTTTTTAATTTTGACCATCCCTCATCGGTTCGCTCCCTATATTGGTTTGTATAAAACATAGTTTTACCATCAGGAGAGATCTCCCCACTCACCCCATGTTCCGTTTCTGACTCGTGCCATCGATTATTGTCGAATTTAAAGACCAAATACGAATCTTTTCCACTTTTGTTGTTTCTCCTACTAAAGTAGAACTCTTTCATGTTGGGTGAGAAGAAAGGGCCCCACTCATGATGCGCTGTCGAAATAATACCAGGAGCGAAAACTTCGGGAGTTAAGCCTGGAGGCTTTTGCCCAAGATAGGGACCTTCTAATACAGGAAACTCATCTTGACCATAACTATTGCTACTCATAGTTAGAACAGAAAGAAGCAGAACTGAAACACAAATATTCTTCATAGTTTTTCTCATGTGAATATGATTAAAGAAGTGATCACTTTAATCAAACCAGTTTTAAAAAACCTGACGGTCTTATGACTTTACGATGATTTTTTCCTGAAGGCGATAATCAACTTAGTAGATGCATATAACGTTTATTATGGGTACTTCTCTGTAATATGATAAAAATTATTTATTAGAGATATATAGCAAGTTTATTGAAGTTAACTTCTGCTTAGCACACTATCGAGACATCGTCATTTCTACCACAAAGTCGGCATCTAAATAGACAAGATACAATTTATCTACGATAGTTATGATACGCTCGAAATGAGTATTATTATTTAAATGAATGAAGATTGGAGGTTAAAATTTTAACTACCATAACTATTATCTATTATCTATTATTGCAATAACAGCTTGGAATTATTACATGAAGTTAAAACTTATCCAAAAAGTGAATCTGGCAGGGTTATTATTCCACAAGATTTCAAAGAGGGGAAATCTATAGTCGCAGTTTGCCTTGGTGAGATAAGTATCATTAACAAATTAGGTGAAAGAATAACTTTACTTGAATTTTCTAATGGATTACCTGAAGCTGACATGAGAGATTAGCCGCTCAATGGCTTTTTATTATTTAGGTACCCTATGACAACATAATCAAAACGTCAGTTTTCAGCGAGGATCAGAAGCTTCGATATTACCACCTTTAACTTCCGCAAAACACACTTTGCAGAAATTACTATGATTATGAAGTACAAAAAAATACTATTTTCTCTTTATAAATAAAACGCTGATCTTCAATTCATTAATTATTTACAATAATTACTTGCAATCTTTTCTATCTGTTTTATCACCATTTCCCACCCCTGTATAATATGCTTCATTCGCTCTTCATCACCATCAAAAGTATCATTAATGATCGTCAGTTTTGTCTTGTTTTTACTTTCTTTAATCGAGTAAGTTACGTGAATATAGTTTTCAGCAACATCAATTAATCCCAAATTAGGATCAAATGTAGAGTATTTTATCAACTCATATGGCTTTATTGCTAGAATTTTTCCTTTTTGAAATGCTTGATATCCTTGGTAGTTTCCCTGCCATGTTATTACTGAACCTTTAACCCAATCAGATTCTACAGAGCAATTGAACATATAGGCTTGAGTGAACTCAGTTTCTGTAAGTACTTTCCAAAGAAATTTAGCTTTTATAGGGAGATTAACCTGAATCTCTGTTGATAGTTGTTTTTTCATTTTACTAACCTTATGTAATTTTTTATTATCTTAACAAGGCATCTTCTTGGGAGATTGTAAAAACACGACATAAGTAACTATGAATAAACTAAAAACTTCACAACCAGTTGGTATATTAAATGTTGATTACTTTCAAAATAATTTTTCTTTATCTACATACTTTCCTAAAGGATACTTAGAAGACTATATAGAACATTACTGGTTAATTTCTTGGAACATACCAGAAGGTCAAAGCCATCAACAAGAGGTTATTCCTCATCCCTGTACACACCTAACGTTCTTAAAAAGTAACTCTCATATTCAAGGGATCTGTAAGCAAAAATATACTCATACCTTACAAGGAAGTGGTAATATTGTAGGAATAAAATTTAAGCCCGCTGGCTTTTTTACTTTTGCAGAAAAATCAGGGTTAGCATTAAAAGACATCAGCGATAAAACAATTGATATCAATAGAGTATTTAATATTGATATCGCTGAAGTGGAGCAACATGTTCTTAACTTAGATGAACCTTTAGAAAAGATTGCTTACATTGATCAGTTACTTTTTTCTCAAATGGTGATGACCGATGAAAATGTGGCTAGGGTCAATGAAATCGTAGCGGAAATTGCTAACAATAACGATATAATGAAGGTTAGTGATATATGCTATCGATTTGACATAAACCAACGCCATTTACAGCGGTTATTTGTTAAATATATTGGGGTAAGTGCTAAATGGGTGATAAACAGATATCGCATACATGATGCCTTAACTCGTGTTGAAGAAAATAACAGTATTGATTGGGCAGTGTTAGCAATAAGACTAGGCTATTACGATCAAGCCCATTTTATTAAAGACTTCAAAAATCTCATAGGAAAAACACCAAAAAATTATCACTCTACAATTAGCAAATAATATTAAGTTACGCTTGAATAGCAATCACGTTATGTTTATGACTTTTGCCGCTCACCTAAGATAGTATTTCCACCAACCAATTCAACCAATAGGAAATAACAACTACCGCTGAAATATTCCTTTCATACTTTCGAAAATAAAGCAGAATATTTCTTAACCAAACTCCCCCCCTGTTGTTAACCCTGCAACAAAGCTGTTAACCACGGGTTATAGTTTTCTTACATTTCAAACAATCGTTTGACTATTAACTAAGCATTACTTATATATTTAACACTAAACATTTAAAGTTTTTATAAAACTAAGTGGTATATGTTAAATTTGAAACTCTGCGCTTTATTATTTATGACGCTTGTTACTTTGCCATCTTTTGCCTTTGAGCAAAATGAACCAATACAAAACACGTCAAAAAAAATCATTGTCGGTGCTGATACTTGGCAAGGATATACTAATACCGATGGTACGGGTGTCTACTTAGAATTGTTGTATGAAATTTATGGAAAAGAGAATGTTTCCATTCAATTTGATAGTTATCAAAGAACCAGAGAGGCATTTGAAAATAATAAAATTGATATAATGGTGGGTGTTTTTAGAGAAGATGTAAATCGCGCCATTTTTCCCAATTGGCATTTAGATAAAGAGTCACCACTAACCGCTTTTTATAAAACGGAACATTTAACCATCAAGCATCTTGAAGACTTTAGTGCTTTGTCTGCAAGTTGGCGTAGAGGTTATGGTTTTGATCGATTCTTACCTGAAGTAGAAAATATATATTTAGTTAATGAAATTAAAAATGGCTTTAAAATGCTGATGAATGATCGCATTGATACTTTCATTGATTACCCTTACAACTTACCCGATGAATATAAGTCGCAACTGTCATCTTTTCAAATTATGCCCGCAAGGCCCATCTATCTTGCCTTTGCAAAAAACATCTATGGAAAGAGCTTAGCCAAACACTACGATGAAAAAATGCCTTTACTTAGAGCATCTGGCAAACTTAAAAGTATTTATCTGGCAGGATATAAAAACGCTCAACTCGAAAATTTTAAGGCGGACAAAAAGACCTTTATCATCTATACCGACGAACTCGATTTAATAAGAGAAAAATCCAGAGTAAATATCAAGCTCGCTTCAACCCTCAGCAGCACCTTAAATATAGTCTTTGAACAATTAGAGCAATACCGAATTGAATACCGATTATTGAATGATTTTTCAGACTATTCTAATTATGCGAATACAGAAAACACTTGCATCAGCGATATGATGAAAACAACAAAGCGAGAAGGATCTTTTTTATTTAGCAAACCAATTTCACTATATCTTGGTTTGCATTTATATAGTACTTCACCGCTAAATATCGATGAGCCGCTAAAATTAGCACAACTTTTTAGACAATATCCAAATGCTAAATTAGGTACCGTATTAGGTCGTAGTTATGGTGAAGGGCTTGATAATGAAATAAAAGAGCTATCTAAGGGAAATATAATTTACACCTCAGCTAAAGTAGACAAGATCACCAAGCTTCTTCAAGATAAACGTTATGATGTATTAATTGATTACCCATTAGACATTAACTTTTATTGGCAGCAATTAAGTGATGAAAAACTATATAGTTATCAACTAGCATCTGCCAATAAATTCGTTTTGGGACATTTGATGTGCTCAAAAACAGCTTCAGGAGAAGCACTTATTTCCGATTTGAATCAAGCATTAGAAAAGCTCTATCAAAATGATGCTCTCTATAATATACAATTTTCTTTTATTGCTGCAGAAGATAGAGCTGAATTTAACCAGTATTTTAAAAAAGAGTTTAAATCGCAATGACAAACTTATTTTATATCTGAATAAAAAACACTATGCTAGACTGCCTAAAAAAATAACGTGATGCCTCATGAGTACAGATAAACTACTAGCACAAGCAAAACATTCCTGCCAAGTACGAGGCACAAGATTTACAGCTGCTCGTGAGCAAGTTTTTCTGTTGCTTGCAAAACACCAAGGAGCTGTGGGGGCATATGAGTTACTAGATGAATTAAAATCTATCGATGCTTCGGCAAAACCAGCGACTATTTATCGCGCGCTCGATTTTTTGAGTAAACAAGGTTTTGTACATAAGATAGAATCAATTAACGCTTTTGTTATGTGTCATCACTTCAGTGATTGTAATCATCCTGTGCAGTTATTGATCTGTGACACCTGTGGTCAAGTTGAAGAAATCCAATCTAACGATTTCGATAGTGCTCTCAAAACCATGGCAGATAAAAGTGGTTTTGCTATTAGTCATCAAATTATTGAAGCACATGGTGAATGCAGTTCCTGCCATTAGCACATTTTTTAAGTTCACTTTAACTATTAAAGCTAATTAACCTTTAAACCCAAATTTCCGTCCTTTAATCGCAAATACAATTCGATTAACAGCATGACAGCATTCGATGTGATATAAATAGCGATTAACAAAATATTGTATACAAAATTTACTTAATCCTTTGGAATGCCATGAAATACTCATTATCTACGGCGATTGTGTGTTTGTCTGTTGCTTTTACTGGCACAGCATTTACCACCAGCGCTCAAGCTAAAAATTCAATTTCTACTGACAAATTTCGCCAATTAGCCGAAGTACTCCCTACACCAAATACCTATCGTACAGCATCAGGTGCACCGGGTCATGAATACTGGCAGCAGCAGGTTGATTATAAAATTGAAATAAAACTTGATGACAAAACTCAACGTTTAAGTGGTAGTGAAACACTGAATTATCAAAATAAATCTCCTGACACTTTACGTTATATTTGGATGCAACTAGATCAAAATAAATTAAAACGTAGCTCAGACTCAAAAATGTCTCGTTCAAGTTCAAAGCTGACTAAGGTTTCTTTTTCAAACATGAGAGGCATGCTTAAATCTTCTAAATTTGATGGTGGTTACGACATTACAAAAGTAACAGCGAGCAATGGCAAGCCTTTGCATCATGTTATTAATGGCACCATGATGCGCATAGATTTAGCTCAACCATTAAAGCCTGGTGATGATGTTGATGTTAATATTGATTGGAATTATCAATTGCATGAACAAAAAGTTTTAGGTGGTCGTTCAGGTTATGAATACTTTAAAGAAGATGACAATTATTTATACGAAGTAGCAAGTTGGTTCCCTCGTGCCGTCGCTTACTATGATGTTATGGGCTGGCAGAATAAGCAGTTTATCGGTAGCGGTGAATTTACGTTAGAGTTTGGTGACTACGACGTTAAAATTACTGTTCCAGCAGATCATATCGTTGCTGCAACCGGTGTTTTACAAAACCCGAAAAAAGTATTAACCAAAACCCAGCGTAAACGTTTAGACAAAGCAAAAACAGCTAAAAAGCCAGTGCTTGTTGTTACCGTTGAAGAAGCATTAGAGAATGAAAAATCTCGTTCTACTAAAACAAAAACATGGCACTTCAAAGCTAAGAACATCCGTGACTTTGCTTTTGCTTCAAGCCGTAAATTTATTTGGGATGCACAAGGTTACAAGCATAACCGCACCAATACCATGGCAATGTCTTATTACCCTAATGAAGGAAATCCACTTTGGGAGAAGTACTCTACTGAAGCTATTATCCATACGATGGAGCAATACAGTAAGTATACATTCGATTATCCATATCCTGTTTCAATTTCAGTAAATGGTCCTGTTGGTGGTATGGAATACCCGATGATCACCTTTAATGGTCCTCGTCCTACACTTGATAAGAAAACCGGTGAAAAAACCTACTCTCGTCGTACTAAATACGGATTAATTGGCGTTATTATTCATGAAGTAGGGCATAATTATTTCCCAATGATTGTTAACTCTGACGAACGTCAGTGGACATGGATGGATGAAGGGTTAAATACCTTTTTACAATTCTTAGCTGAGCAAGCTTGGGAAGAAGGTTACCCTTCTCGTCGTGGAGATGCATCAAACATAACTCGCTATATGAAAAGTGCTAATCAAGTACCAATCATGACTAACTCAGAATCTATTTTGCAATTTGGTAATAATGCTTACGGCAAGCCTGCAACTGCATTAAACATTTTACGTGAAACCATTATGGGGCGTGAATTATTTGATTTTGCTTTTAAAGAATACGCTCAACGTTGGAAATTTAAACGTCCAACACCTTCTGATTTTTTCCGCACCATGGAAGATGCATCAGCCGTTGATTTAGATTGGTTTTGGCGTGGTTGGTTCTACACAACAGATCACGTTGATATTGCTTTAGGAAATATACATTTATATACACCTGATAGCCAAAATCCGGATACCGAAGAAGCCTGGGAGCGTGCTTTAGATAATGAAAAACCAACCTTTATTTCAGAAATGTTAAATGAAGGTCAATGGGTACGTACTCAAGATAAACCTGAGTTGTTAGATTTCTATAATGAGCATGATAAATTCACCGCTACCAATGCCGCTCGTAATAAATATAACAGCAGTTATAAAAAGTTAGAGCAATGGGAGAAAGATTTACTCCTTAACCAAAGTAATTTCTACATAATAGACTTTGAGAATAAAGGCGGTTTGGTCATGCCTATTTTATTGGACATTACTTATGCTGATGGTAGTACAGAACATGTAAGTATACCTGCAGAAATTTGGCGAAGAAATTCAAAGAAAGTTTCTAAGTTATTAATTCGGGAGAAAGAAATAACTGCCTTAGCCGTTGATGCAAAATGGGAAACAGCCGATGTTGATGTAAATAACAACTACTGGCCTGCTCGACCTATCAAGTCCCGTTTTGACCTTTACAAACGTAAAAAGAATAAACAAGATATGATGCGTGATTATAATAAAAAATTGAAATCAGCTGATGATGAAAAAGAAAACGGCAAGAAAGAGAACGATAACAAAGAAGATAAATAAACAATGCATTTAAAAGCATTTAACTTTTTACTTCTAATCGTTTTAATTGGGCAAAGTACATTCAGCTTTGCCCATACCTACTTTTTTGGGTTAACTGAGTTATCAGTTAACCCAAGAAGTAAAACTATTGAAATAATTCATCAATTTACTGCTCATGATATAGAGAATGCTATTGCAGAAAGCACCCAAGAACATTTTTCCCCTGAACACCCCGATTATGAACATTATCTAAAAGTATATCTGCAACGAAACTTTACCCTCCATCATAATAAACAAATCATTCCGCTTCATTGGGTCGGTTTTGAATTAGTAAAAGGAAAGCTATTCTTTTATCAAGAAGCGCCTTTTAAAAAAAACTTAGCCGGATTAGTGGTAAAAAATAACATACTCACCGATACTTACTCTAAGCAAACAAATACGCTGAATTATCAAGATACTGCAATAAAGGGCAGTTTAACTTTTACTGAATCGCTGAAAGTTGCTACTATCAAAAAACAATAATTAGTATTGAGTGATTTACATTTGCTAAATAAGCATGCAATATCATTCTACTAGTATTAACTAAGGCTTTGAGAATCTTCATGAATGTAGAGTTTATTAATCCGTTTTTATCATCAATGCTCAATGTTATGTCGACAATGGCGCAAATGGAACTGACTCCAGAAAAACCTAAGCTTAAAAAAGATGAAGTTGCCATGGGTGATGTTTCTGGTTTAATCGGTATGGTCAGTGATCAAACTAAAGGCTCCCTTTCCATTACCTTTGACGCTCCTTTAGCACTTGCCACCATGAAAGGTATGGTAGGTGAAGCTCCAGATGAAATTAACGATGAAATAACCGATTTAGTTGGTGAAATAACCAATATGGTAACTGGTGGCGCTAAACGTATGTTAAGTGAAAAAGGATTTGAATTTGACATGGCAACTCCTATGGTTGTTTCAGGAAAAAGCCATACCATCAAGCATAAAGCTACAGGTCCTATTGTTATCATTCCATTAAACTCAAAGTACGGTAAGGCATTTATTGAATTTAGCTTTGATAAATAAATAGTTAATTGATACCTCTAAAGCCTCATTTATGAGGCTTTTTTTTCTTTGAAAATCAGGTTTGATTATGTGGCAACAAAAAGAAATTACTCTAAAAGCAAAAGAGCGTGGCTTTCATTTGATTACTGATGAAATTATAGCGGCTTTACTGCAACTGAAAAAAATTCACTGTGGTGTTTTACATGTTTTTATCAAACATTCCTCAGCTTCTCTTACCATTAATGAGAATGCTGATCCAACGGTAAGAAGTGATCTAGAAGCTCATTTTAACCACTATGCCCCAGAAAGAGCCCCATACTACCAACATACCTATGAAGGTGATGATGATATGCCCGCTCATATTAAAAGCAGCATACTAGGCTGCAACATTTCAGTACCTATATCTAACGGCAAATTAAATTTAGGATGCTGGCAAGGTATATATCTTGGTGAGCACAGAAATAATGCAAGCACTAGAACCCTTGTTATCACTATGAATGGAGAATAAGCCTAAGTAATAAATCACACTATTATTTTTGATTAACATTGACAAGAACTGTATTTATCCTACAGTTTAACAATACATTCACTTATCACACACACAAGATGACTAATTCAATAGATGGATCTATCGATGAGTTTTACTCGCAAAGGAATGATGTTCAGCAATATTTCCTTCCCTTATTGCATACTCAAGTTCATAACAACCAATCATTAAAACAACATTGTTTTACGAGTAAACAACTGCTCATTCGCCCTCTTGAAAAAAAAGATGCAATTTTATATGAAGAGCTATTTACCGATCAAGAAGTCACACAATATACCGGTGGCATCTTTAGTAAAAAACAAGTAAAAACCAACTTCATTAATAGTTTAAAAGCCTTAGAAAAACAGCCCATTCAATATTTAACTTGGATAATTGAGACTAAAGTCAGTCATGCAAGTATTGGCATTGCGACACTAATTTGGCCAACAGAGCAATCAAACTCCGCTGAGCTTGGTATTATGTTCAGTAGAAAAAATCACAATCAAGGGTATTGCTGCGAATTAGTGGCAAGGCTTATTCAGCATTGCTTTACTAAATATCAGTTAACTTCATTATATAGCTTTACTTTGCTTAATAATCATATTGCTCAACACATCCTTAAAAAGTTCTCTTTTCTTAAATGTGAGCAAGGCATACTCCCCCCGCCATCTAATCAAGGAATGTATTGGAAACTAACAAGAGATAATTTACCTAAGTTTAAAAGTTAATTATGGCTTGATAAAAAATGGAATAGGAAAAAACATGGAAAATCAGCTACAAGGAAGTATCGTTTGCCTGGGCATAGGCATGACATTAGGCTCACACCTTAGTCCACTAGCCAAAAGCTATATAGAACAAGCAGATGTGGTTTTTTCATTAATGTCTGATGGTATCGTCGAACAGTGGATTGACGATATGAACCCTGACACCAGAAGCTTGCAACCATATTACCAAGAAGGCATATCAAGAGAAGTTACCTACACCAATATGGTCAATGCCATTTTGGCAGAAGTTGCGAATGGCAAGAAAGTGGTTGGTGCTTTTTACGGCCACCCTGGAGTTTTTGCTTGTGTACCTCATCGAGTCATTAAACAAGCAAAAGAACTAGGCTATTTCGCCCAAATGGAACCTGGGATTTCTGCAGAAGACTGTCTTTTTGCCGATCTTTCTATCGATCCAGGAGAGTTTGGCTGTTGCCATTTTGAAGCTAGTCAATTCATGCTTTATCAACGAAATATTGATCCTTCTGCTTATCTAATTTTGTGGCAAGTAAGCATAGCTGGCGATACTAGTTTGGCTAAATTTTCAACCGGAATAGACTATCGAAAAATATTGCTCAATATACTCTCAATAAATTACCCAAGTGAACATATAGTTACTTTATATGAAGCGCCAACTCTCCCGATACATCTACCGCGAAGAGAGCAGATAAAACTAAGCGACTTGAAAACAGCAACATTAAACCCACAGACAACTCTTGTTATCCCACCAAGTAAGAACATGATAGTTAATAATGTGATAGTTAAGCAATTATCACTACTTGCTAGAAAGAACAAGACAATTCATTTATGTGAATAAAGGAGGTGCGTATACATAACAAAGAATCTCAACGGATGAAAACTAACAAGGAATACAAATTATGAAGATAACAAAAGTGCTAGAAACCATAGGTCTAGAACCTCAATTGAGACACTCTGCCACCATCGACTGTGAAAAGTTATTAACTGAAATGAGTATCCCTACTGCGGTTACAATCGCACTGATATCAAATGATCGATATGCATTAGAGCAATTAGCTGGTTTTAAACGAGACATCATTTGCTTCATCGCAACTCCTGCAAAAGAGCGTGATATGCCAAAAGATGACAATAAACCACCTAAAGGTGACGAGCCACTTAAAGAAGAAGCCCTTCTTGCCAGAGTTGGCTAAATTCATATTTAATAAGGTACTATTATGAGTAATTTAACTCAAACCATGGAGCAGTTAGGCAGTAACTCAGCACTAAAATCCGAAGTGTTGGATAATCGTATTAAGGTATTGCAACGCTTTGGAATAGAAAAACAACTTTCCTTAGCATTAATAGACAAAAACTTATCTCAATTAAGTTTGTTAGCAAAAGTACGACAGAAAATTTGTTGTTTTATTCTTCCTCCATCAAGTGCTGAAGATGAAATAACAGTAAATTCCGTAAGTTATTCTGCTAATTTAAAAACTGCATAGGGTTATTTTTTGACTATTCTTAGGGAAACCAAGTGCAAATGCTTAATTAAGTCAGTAAGGCAATTGTTGTTTTGCACTTTTATTCTACTATACCTGTCACTAATGCCAAATGTTCAAGCAAGCCAAGTAAATGTTTTTCAGCAACAGTTAGAGCTTGCAAGCAATATACGTAGTTCCAATAGGACACAATTCAATCAGATTATTAACGAACTTAGTGACAAGAAAAGCAAGTTATCACTTGAACAACAAATTTTTTTATTATACTTGCAGGGGTATCAAAAGATCATTGCAGGAGAGCTTGAAGTAGGGATATCGTTACTTGATCAAGTCATTAATCAACAAAAATTTCCTTCCTTAAAACATCGTGCAATTACCACTAAGATAAGTGTCTTCACCTCAAGCGAAAATTATAAAGAAGGGTTTAATACGCTTAACAAATTATTACTCATGTTAAATGATATGGAGCGAGATGATAAAGCGAGATATCAAGATGCCCTATTTGGTATTACTATGTTTTATAATCGGTTAACCCAATATCGTTTAAGCCAAAAATATATAGAGAAGCTTCTAGCTAGTCATCCATCTGCATGGCATCAATGTATTTCATCAATGCTACAAGTTGAAGCTTCATTTCGTTTAAATGAACTAACCTGGCAGAATATCGCTGACAATAATGTTGAGATTTGCTTACAACAAAAAGAATATATCGCTAGTACAGTAATTTATAGCTTTACCGCAAATTGGTATTTACAACAAAATCGTCCTCAACTCGCTTTATCATTGTTAAAGAAAAACATCATCACAGCAAAAAAAACCCAGTACTACTTAGCTATTAGTGAACTCTACTCGCTCATGGCTCAAGCTCACTATGATTTAAACGATTTCCCAAATGCTAGAACAAATGCTTTAAAGGTACTTAATAGCTTTAAAGCAAGCCATAAATCTGACTCAATTGTACGAGCGAGTAAAATATTGTATCAAATAACCAAACAACAAAAAGAGTTTAAACAAGCACTACAGTATCATGAAATATATCAACAACATTACCAACTTATAAATGATGATGCTAATAAAAGGAATATCTCATACCAAATTTCTCAAAAGGATGTGCAAGATAAAATTCATCAAATATCGCTATTAGATGGAAAAAATAAAGTTTTAGAATTAGAAAAACAACTCTTTGAAAATTCATCCCAGAAAAAACAATTATTTATTTTATTTTTAATAATTATAGTATTGGCAGTTAGCTACTGGGCTTATCTTTCAAAGCGAGCCCAACTACGTTTAAAAAATATGGCGGAACATGATGAGCTTACCGGAATATTCAACCGGCACAGCTTTAATGAACTAGCTAGCTCCGCCCTAAATTATTGTAAAACAACCGATCAAGATGCCAGTCTAATATTATTCGATTTAGATAATTTCAAAAATATAAATGACACTTATGGACATGATATTGGTGATTGGGTGCTAAAACATACCATAAAAACCTGTCAGGAATTATCAAGGAAGAATGACATTATAGGCCGATTTGGTGGCGAGGAATTTACCATTTTATTACCTGGGTGTAATGAAGATAAAGCAGCAGAACTTGCCGAAAAATATAGAAAAGCTATTTTTGAAATGTCGACTTCAGCCACAGGGTTTAACTTTCAAATTTCAGCTAGTTTCGGAATTTGTCCTTCTATGGAAGAAAAACAAACACTTCAAGAAGTAATAAAAGCCGCTGATCAAGCGATGTATCATTCAAAAAGAAGTGGTAGGAACAGAGTAAGTATTTATCCGGTCAGTGCTACACAATAATCATTTGTACTCGACGAGTAATATTGCATAGTAATTCATAAGAAATGGTCGAAGCACATTCAGCAATCTCTTCTATCGGTAAACTTTTCCCCCAAAGGGTCGCAACATCACCAATTTCATCTGTTGAATCTATACCTAAATTAACAGTTATCATGTCCATAGATACACGTCCAATCAAAGATACTCTACGGCCATTAATCAATACTGGTGTACCATTTTTTGCATGTCTTGGGTAGCCATCACCATAGCCAATGGCAATTACTCCAATTTTGGTATCTTTTTCACTGCACCATGCTCCACCATAACCAACAGTTTCTCCCTTATTAAGAGACCTAATTGCGATAAGACTCGATTGTAGTGTCATTACCGGCTCAACAGACAATGACGGGGAAACATCTTGCATAGGAGAAATGCCATAAAGCGTTAAACCAGGGCGAACCCATTGATAATATGATTGTGGCCATGCACATAAACCCGCAGAGTTAGCCATACTTTTATCATCAGGAAGGTCAGCTGTCAGTTGATCAAACAAGGCAATTTGCTCGGTAGTAACCTGACTAGATAAATCATCCGCACAAGCTAAATGACTCATCAAAACTATTTCTTTTTGCACATTTTCACTATCACTAAGCTGCTGATAGAAGTAACTAAACTCTTCTGGGTTGATACCTAAGCGATGCATACCTGTATCAACTTTTAACCACACTTTTAATGGTTTTGCTAATTTGGCAGCACAAAGTGCCTGTAACTGCTCTTTATTATGAATAATAGTTTGTAAGTTATTGGCTGATAGCTTTGCTAAATCATTTTTTGAAAAAAAACCTTCTAATAAGACAATAGGCTTAACCACACCACTAACACGTAAAGCTAACGCTTCATCTATACGGGCAACACCTAACGCATCCACATCAGGTAAAGCTTGGGCAATACGCTCTAAGCCATGCCCGTAAGCATTCGCTTTTAATACCGCTAAAATCTTACTGTCAGGTGCTTTTTTTTTGATCGCTTTAAGGTTATGACTAAGAGCTGATAAATTGATACTTGCTGTTGCGGTTCGTAAACTCATTTTTCTAATTAATCTTCGTCGAGCACGTGTGGCCCGGCATAATTGTCAAAGCGAGAAAATTGACCTTGGAATGTTAATGGCACACGACCAATAGGTCCATTACGCTGCTTCCCAATAATTATCTCTGCCATGCCCTTAAACTCTGAATCATCATGATAAACTTCGTCACGATAGATAAACATAATTAAATCTGCATCTTGCTCAATTGAACCTGATTCACGAAGATCTGAATTCACTGGTCGCTTATCTGAACGTTGCTCCAAACTACGGTTAAGCTGAGAAAGCGCTACAACAGGTACTTGTAACTCTTTCGCTAACGCTTTTAATGAACGGGAGATTTCGGCAATTTCTAACGTACGATTATCAGCAAATTGTGGCGCTCGCATTAACTGCAAGTAATCAATCATAATCAAACTGATACCGCCATGATCACGTGCTATTCGACGAGCACGAGAACGTAATTCTGTTGGCGTTAATCCCGCAGCATCATCAATGAACATTTTGCCTTTATCGATCATCAGACCCATGGTATTTGATAAACGCGCCCAATCTTCATCATTTAATTGACCGGTACGAATTTTTGTTTGATCGATTCGTCCTAATGAAGCTAACATTCTCATCATTAACTGATCTGCTGGCATTTCTAAACTAAATACAAGTGCAGGTTTGTCTTGTGCCATCGCGGCATTTTCTGCCAAGTTCATCGCGAAAGTGGTTTTACCCATAGATGGACGAGCGGCAACAATGATTAAATCTGAAGGTTGTAAACCAGCAGTCATTTTATCTAAATCAGAAAATCCGGTAGAAACACCAGTAACCCCATCATTAGCAGCACCACTAATTTTCTCAATACGGTCCACTGTTTTTTCCAACACAGTGGTGATATTTTCTGGTCCTTCAGACTTATTTGCCCGCTGCTCTGCAATTGCAAAAACTTTCGTTTCAGCAAAGTCGAGTAAATCGGCACTAGTACGTCCTTGCGTATCAAATCCTGCTTCTGCTATTTCATTAGCGACACTGATCATATCCCGAGTCACTGCACGTTCACGCACGATATCTGCGTAAGCGGTAATATTTGCGGCACTCGGGGTGTTTTTCATCATTTCAGCTAAGTAGATAAAGCCACCTGCATCATCTAGCTTTTGCTCATTTTCTAATGCTTCAGATAAGGTAATTAAATCAACTGGCTCACCCAATTCGATCAATCCGCCTATTATTTCAAAAACGATTCGATGTGAGCGGCTATAAAAATCTAACGCAACAACTTTTTCTGCAACACGATCCCAAGCTTCATTATTAAGCAATAAACCGCCTAATACCGACTGCTCTGCTTCTAAAGAGTGCGGTGGAACTTTTAATTCATCAACTTGTTGATCACGAGAAAACTGTTTGTCTTTTGAAAACGTTTTATCTTTTGAAAATTTGGCTGGCTTACGGTCCGCCATGTATACACCTTTGCTCAGTATGATTTGCTAAGTACACATACTTAGCGGTATTAACACACTTTAATTAATGCGATTTATCAATTAATAAATAGTGTTTTTTCAGATGAGTATAATGTACCAGAAATTAGAGGTAAGGGATAAAGAAAATGCTCGAAGAATTTAAAAGAGAAAAGTAAGGATGGTTGATAGCAACCACCCTTGTTTTAATATTACTGACCCGATATTTTAATGCTTCCACTTACTGTGGTGGCTTTAACTGAGGCACTGCCATCACCGGTTTTAAAATATAATTTAGAACTAGGACCGTATTTAGCATGTTGTGCTTTATCATTCGTAAGCCGATTAACTAAGTCGCCGCTCGCATTAGATTTCATACGAAAGTTAGCTTGTACGTTGTTCAGAAATTCAATGTCCATGTCTCCACTCACACTCGACATTTTCAATAAGCCGTTGTCATTTAATGATAGTTTACCATCAATATCACCACTTACCGTTGAAACATGTATGTCATCTACCGCTGATAAAAATAACTCTATTTCACCCGAAACTACATTTGCAAAAACTTCTTCAGCACTCGACTTGGTATTTAACGTACCACTTACTGCTTTCATTTTTAAACGACCACTTGAATTCCTATCTTTAACATCACCACTCACTGTTGATAAATTAATTTTTCCTGAAAGATCTCGGCTATTAATATCACCACTGACCGAAGTCAGCTCAATATAGTGTTGTAAGGAACTTGCTTCGATCTGACCACTCACAGTTTTGACTTGCACACTTTTGGTAAAATTAGCTACATCAACATCTGTTGAAACGCCAACAAACGATAACTTAAGCTGCTTTGGTATTTTAATGATTAAATCTGAGCCCTTTTCACCCCAATGACCTTTTAAACGATGAGGCATAACAACTTTGATATTGATATCAGTCCCATCTTTTTCAAAAATCAACTCTTCCGCTTTTTCATCAACCTCACCTTGAACTGAAATAATATCTTCATCCCAGCCAATCATTTTGACTTTACCTCTTAAATTTTCAACGTTTACCGTGCTTGCATCACCTTGGGCTAACGTTTTGTCTACTGTTTCACCTGCAAAACTCTGCAAAGATAAAGTGGCTAAAACCAATGTAAATATTTGATAAAACTGTCGCATAATGACCTCTTTCGCTAACTAAATGGTTTGCCACTGTGGGCTATAAAGTTGTTTCAATAATTCTAATTCTTGCTTTTGAGTCCAACCGAGTAAATTTAACAACTCACTATTGTTGGGATCATTTTTTAATGCTTTGTTAATTGCTGATCGTGCACCAGCCAGTTCAGTTAATTGTGTTTGCATGTCTTCAGGCAGTTTTTGTAGTTCCGGCTGACCAAAACTGGTTAACATCAACTGCTTCTGTTCAGTAAAATTTTCCTGCATGACTTGTGCAATGTTAACTGTTTTATCTTCATTCACTTTCAAAGGACTAAACGAAACCCAAGCAACTAACACGGCAGCAACTATAGATGCCGCCCAAGCACTAGGCATCAATAACTTTGTTCGAGCATTACTTGGCTCTTGAGTTGTAACTGCAATTGCTTTTTCAATACCAGTCCACAAATCTCGCTTAGGATTCATTTCTTGATTTAACTGCTGAACCATATCGTCAAGTTCATGCTCTGAAATATTTTTATTCATATTATCACTCACTTAATGCTGTTCTTAATAAGCTCTTTGCTCGATGATATTGAGATTTGCTTGAACCTACTGCCATGCCTAACATTTGGCTAATTTCTTCATGTCTGTAACCTTCAACAGCGAACAATACAAAAACTAATCTTGCTCGTTCAGGTAACTGCTGGATTTTTGCATCCAATTCTTTATTTGCTAATGGCTCTGCCATATCAACAGCCACATCACTAATAGTTTGCTCTTCAATGCTAAATACTCTTTGCAACCAGTTTTTCTGTTTACGTAAGTGCCCTAGAACCACATTCGTTGCCACACTGTGCAGCCAAGTGGAAAATTTACTTTCACCACGAAAATTATTAATTTTTTGCCACAATTGCACAAATACTTCTTGGCAAACATCTTCTGCACTATCTTTATCTGCCAACATACGCCAGCACAATGCATAAATACGTCTATGGTGCGACTCGTATAAACGATGAAATGCTTGCTGATCTCCTTGTTTAGCACGAACAATCCATTCTTGTTCATGGTCGACAGAAAATAACGCTTTAGCATCGATAACTTGGGACTTATCCAACCGTGTTCTCGCGAATATTGTGTTTTGTAAAAGATTAGATGCAGTATGACAAAAAAGGGTTTAAAAAGAAGACTAAAATAAATAAAAGATAGGTTAAATAATTATTAGTAATTGTTTTATCAAAGAAAAAGCCAGTCATACGACTGGCTTTATTATCACATCAAAGTGTTACTTTACGGTTACACGAGCAAATTTCCGTTTACCTACTTGATAAACAGCTGTGGTATTTGCAGTAATAATCACTTTATTATCTGCAATTTTTTCACCATCAATTTTTGCTGCACCCTGTTTAATCATTCGCATAGCTTCTGAAGTACTCGCAACTAAACCGGCTTCTTTCAGCAAGTTAGCAATCGCTATTTCACCTGACTCAGTAGTAATTGTTGGCTCCGGCATTTCATCTGGCATGGCACCTTTTTGGAAGCGATTGATAAATTCTTGATGCGCGGCTTGTGCTGCATCTTCATCATGAAAACGAGCAATAAGCTCTTTCGCTAAATCAATTTTAACATCACGAGGATTTTTACCTTCCGCTATAGCTGTTTTAAAACCTTCAATTTCCGCTATTGGTTTAAAACTCAATAATTCATAGTAACGCCACATCAATACGTCAGATATTGACATAATTTTACCAAACATTTCTGTTGGGCTATCTGTAATACCAATATAATTATTTAGTGATTTAGACATTTTTTGCACACCGTCTAAACCTTCAAGTAACGGCATCATTAGAACGGTTTGCGGACGCTGTCCTTCAGATTTTTGTAATTCTCGTCCCATTAGCAAGTTGAATTTTTGATCCGTGCCGCCAAGCTCAACATCGGCTTCAAGCGCAACAGAATCCCAGCCTTGTACTAATGGATACATAAATTCATGAATTGCAATTGATTGACCACTGGCATAGCGCTTTTTAAAGTCATCGCGTTCCATCATACGTGCAACCGTTTGGCGAGAAGCCAAATTCAACATGCCTGCTGCGCCTAATTTATCCATCCAAGCAGAGTTAAAAGCGACAGTGGTTTTTGCAGGATCTAAAATTTTAAAGACTTGCTCTTTATAGGTTTCTGCATTAGACAGAACGTCTTCTTTCGTTAAAGCTTTGCGAGTGACATTTTTACCCGTCGGATCACCAATCAAACCGGTGAAGTCACCAATTAGAAAAATAACCTCATGCCCTAACTGTTGGAACTGACGTAACTTATTAATCAACACCGTATGACCTAAATGTAGATCTGGTGCGGTTGGATCAAAGCCTGCTTTGATTTTTAATGGCTTGCCTGTTTTGAGCTTTGCTAACAACTCGTCTTCTACTAGAATTTCTTCTGCACCACGTTTGATCTCTGCAAACGCTTGATTAACATCGGTCATTGACCTGACTCCACCGCTACTATTTTTCAATTAATTGCCGAATTCTACTGCAATTTTTCCTTAGCTGAAATGGCTAACATTGTTTCCTTGCATATTATTTTGTTATAGTGAACGATAGATGTCGTATTAAAACCGTTTGCACAGGCAGTAACCTTTTGAAAGATATAAAAAACTTATACATACAACTACCAAAGCAACACCGTATAATTATTAGCTTTGTTAGCATAGTTTTACTTTTACTCATTATTTTTCCTTCGGAAAAAGCAAGTGCAAGTCGTCAAACCGAGCAAAACTCTCTAGAAGTGGGTAAACGATACCAATTAACACTACCAACGACTGAGCAAACAAAAAAAGTAGAGCGAAAAAGAAAAAATAGCCAAGTTGCTAATTTTCAAGAAAACTCCAGCAACTTAACCTGGAAAACAGCCAAGGTTAAAAGTGGTGACTCGTTAGCTAAAATATTTAAACGTTTAGGTTTTAATGCCAGAACCACTCACGATGTTAGTATCGCTAAAGGTGCCGATAGTGCATTACTAAAAAAACTAAATGTCGGTGACAAGTTGCGTATTGGAAAAGATAATAACAATGTGCTTGTTGCTCTTGAGTATCCTTTATCCAAAACAGACACCCTATTTGTTCAACGCGTAGATGATCATTATCAGTCACACAAAGAAAGCAAAACTGTTGAAATTCGAGAAAGCATTGCGCATGGCGTCATAAAATCAAGCTTTTGGAATGCTGGCATTGCGTCAGGTTTAAACGACGGTCAAATTATTAACCTAGCAAATATCTTTGGTTGGGATATTGATTTTGCTTTGGATATTCGTCAAGGGGATAGCTTTCATGTGGTTTATGAAAACAAGTATATTGATGGCGAATATATTGGCACTGGAAAAATACTTGCCGCTGAAGTTATTAACCAAGATGATTCCTTTCAAGCCATTCGTTTTAAAGATGGCGAATATTACACACCTGATGGAAAAAGCATGCGTAAAGCATTTTTACGTGCGCCTGTTAATTTCAAATATATTAGCTCTAACTTTAAAAAGAATAGATTTCATCCTGTCACCAAAAGCTGGAAAGCACACAAAGGGACAGATTATGCAGCAAAAACTGGTACGCCTGTCTTCGCTGCAGGCAATGGTAAAGTAGTACGTGCGGGTTATGATAGAAGCAACGGAAATTATGTATTTCTGCAACATGGCGATGGTATAGAAACGCGCTATATCCACTTTTCAAAACGTGCTGCGAAAAAAGGACAGCGCGTTAAACAAGGACAAGTGATTGGCTATGTTGGCTCAACAGGGTCTGCTACTGGCCCTCATTTGCATTATGCTTTTTTGGTGAATGGGATATATCGCAACCCAAGAACGGTAAAATTACCCGATGCTAAACCAATTAATAAAAAATACCGTACTGAGTTCGCCCAAGTTGCACAACATCGACTAAATGAACTGTCAGGTTCTAGACAAGCTTTATTAGTACAACAAAGCACAGTGCAAGAAAGTAGCTCTCGTCAAGCACCATAATGGCTAACTACATATGAGTTACGAGGCAAAGTACTATATCGGTTTAATGTCTGGCACCAGTGCTGATGGTATTGATTTAGCTTTAGTCGATTTTTCATCAGGAAAAGCGAATCTAGTTGCACATGATTATCAAGCTTATAGCGATATTACTCATCAAAAGATAACTGAATTATATTCCCCATCCAATAACGAGATTGATCGAACCTTTTGTTTAGCCGTTGAGCTCGCGTACTTATTTGCTAAAGCTATAAAGAAATTTCTGTTTAAAGAGCAGTTAACCAGCGCTGATATTATCGCCATAGGTAATCATGGACAAACTATTCGTCACCGTCCAACAATTGATAACAATATTACTCATCCCTTCACGCTGCAAATTGGTTGTAATCAAACTTTAGCCGTATTAACAGGTATTCGTGTCATCGGCGATTTTCGTACAAAAGATATCGCACTAGGCGGACAAGGCGCACCACTAGTGCCTGCTTTTCATCAGTCATTATTTCCTCACCGTTCACAAGATACTTTTTTGGTGAATATCGGTGGTATTGCCAATATCACTTTTCTCCCAAAAAATAATACGGATAAAGATGAGTCTTCTTCTATTTTAGGCTTTGATACTGGCCCAGGAAACGCATTATTAGATGCTTGGTGCTTAAAGCATCAAGGTAAGCGTTTTGATGAAAATGGCAATTGGGGCCAGTCAGGAATTATTAATCAGGTACTGCTAAAAAACTTATTAAACGATGCATACTTTTCTTTGCCTGCACCTAAAAGTACTGGGCGAGAATACTTCACACTTAACTGGTTAACGGCTTATATTCAACCACTTAACCTATCTCCAGTTGACATTCAAGCGACCTTAACAGCTCTTACTGCACACTCTATTGCAGAACAAATAAAAGCTCTGTCTCCAACGGGTAATGTATATTTATGCGGAGGTGGTATTGCCAACACCTTCTGTTATAAGCTTTTAGAACAAGAGCTTACCCCCTTTCATCTAAATACGATTCATTCACAAAAGCTGAATAATGACGCGCTAGAAGCAATGGCCTTTGCTTGGCTAGCCCTCGCATATGACAAAAAAATCTATGGAAATATCCCAGCAGTCACGGGAGCTAGCAAGCAAACAACACTTGGTAATGCATTTTTCCCTTAATTTTGACTAGCAGTGATAGAAAAATTTTATATAATGAAATGCTCGGCGTAGGAAAAATACGCATGATTAGTCGGTAAATTGAACTAATTAGGTAAATTTAAATCTAAGCTATTGAGCTTGTACATATCAACACATTGAGGAGGATCTATGGAATTTAATGATATTCATATCGGCATGAAGTGCGGAAGTAAAAAAGGCAGTGGCACTGTTACTTGGATAGACGGCTCAACTAAAACTATTTATATGGCGAACACCAATAATAACAAAAGTTTCGAAGTAGAATTTGAAGAGATTATCGAAGACCCACAAGCGCACAATCGCGAAGATACCTATTACTAACTTTCGAATAAAAATAATTTAAAACTAACGCCCTTCTTTCATGTTTCACTCCTGATAGGAGGGCGTTAACTCATTTGATTCCCTCCACGCACACTCTCCCACATGTCTCCATATTTTTTAGTGAGCAAAAAAATAAAGTACCGTTAATCAACAGATTATTACTTTCATTTTTCTTGTGAAATATAAATTCCTTTACTAGGCTGTTTAGTATTAATGTTGTGAGTTTTTGCAGCCAATACACTTTATATTAACAAGAAGGTAGACATGTTTGATAATATCAAAAATCAACATACCTTAAGCCTAATCACTCTATTTATTTTCGCCCCACTAGCGAGCTACTTTTTTGTATCTAACTTTTGGTTAGCACTATCATTTGCTGTTATCAGCTTTGCAGCCGGTTACAGCTGTTTTCTATTTAATAAAAGATTAGCGATGAGTTATGAAAATAAAATCAATGAAGCGAGCCTTTCTCTAAATTCAAATACGCAAGATTCTGCAGATATTAATCAATATTTAGATTTGGCTCACCAAATCATTGATGTTTGGTCTGGTCAAACGGCACTAGCGCGCAACCAAGGAGATGAAAGTATTAACCTCTTGGCAACCAACTTTGCCCAAATTAGGAATCAACTTGCTGAAGCTATTCAAACATCAAAAGAAACCTCAGGCGATATGCACAGTGAACATGGTTTAACTCAAATCATTAGCCATTCTGAAAAAGAATTAAGTGCCATTATTCAATCATTGCATGATGCTATGACTGGCCGAGATCAAATTTTAGCTGAAATAAACAATCTCACAGTCATTGCTGAAGAGTTATCAAAAATGGGTGGTGAAGTAGCAGGCATTGCATCTCAAACTAACCTACTTGCACTTAACGCCGCAATTGAGGCTGCAAGAGCAGGAGAAGCAGGTCGAGGATTTGCTGTTGTTGCAGATGAAGTAAGAACGTTATCAACTCGCTCAGGTGAAACAGGTACTCGCATTTCTCAAACTATAGAGCAAGTTAACGCAACCTTACAAAATACCTTAAATAAAACTCAAGAATTTACTGAGCAGGATGCAGTATTAATACATGCAGCCGAAGAAACGATTGAAAAAGTAATCAAAAACTATAGTGATGCAGGGGAAAAAATTGTTTCCTCAGCCAGTCAACTTGAGCAAGAAAACAGCTCAGTACAATCAGCTATTGATGATGTTTTAGTTTCCTTACAATTTCAAGACAGGGTTAGTCAAATTCTTGGCCATGTATATGATGACATGATCAAACTTGCTCCCAGTTACCAAGAATGTTTAAGCGACATTCAACAAGGAAATGTTATTACGCCAGTTAATATTGACCAATGGCTTAATAACATAAAACAAACCTATACCACCTTAGAGCAAGTTGCTAAACATGAAGGTGTTGAAAATACTCAAACGAATAAAGATGACGAATTGACTTTTTTTTAAAAAAGCACTCGAAAGGACATAATGAATGAGCAAAACAATTTTAATCGTAGATGATTCAGCTAGCATTCGACAAGTCGTTTCAATCACTTTAAAAGCGGCTGGTTATGAAGTAATAGAAGCGGTAGATGGCAATGATGGTTTAACTAAGCTTGACGGCAAGAAAGTTCATTTAATTATTTCTGATGTCAATATGCCAAATATGGGAGGCATTGAAATGGTAAAAACAATCAAACAAATGCCCGCGTATAAATTTACTCCTATCATAATGTTAACCACAGAAGGCTCTGAGCAAATGAAGCAACAAGGAAAAGCTATTGGCGCAAAAGCTTGGATGGTCAAACCTTTTAAACCGGAGCAGATGCTACAAGCCGTTTCCATGCTGACATAATTTTCATTTTAGTGAACTAATGGTACTCATTAATGAACGCAAAAATAAAAGTCATTCAAAAGCGCAATAATTCAACTGAAATAGTTATTTCGGGTGAATTAACTATTTATTCAGCAATGGAATTATACCAGCAGCATCTTCAAGCAATAAAACTCAAAGAATTAGTGATTATAAAACTTGCCGCAGTGAGTGAGATTGATACCGCAGGTATGCAACTATTGGTTTTACTATTTAAAGAAATTTTAAACCAAGAAGTAGATTCAATACTACACTCAGTCAGCCCTATCATTATGGATTATGCTGCATTATTTAATTTAGAACATTACTTTCCTACTCCTACCACTAAAGGAGAAAAATAATAATGTCATTAGACGCCGCCTTACAGACCTTTTACGTTGAAGCTCAAGAACATCTAGAATCAATGGAAAATGTACTACTACAAATAGATGAAGGTGAATGCACCAACGAAATGCTCAATGACATTTTTCGCTCAGCACATACCATTAAAGGCTCAGCAGGAATTTTTGGTTTAGACCATATTGTCAGCTTTACTCACGTAGTAGAAAACATTCTTGACAGAGCAAGAGATAATGAGATTTCATTGGAAAGCGAGCTGATTAATATTTTATTTAAATGCCGTGATCATATGCAAAGCTTAGTTGCTTTATCCTTAGATGATTTTCAAAACGAAGTTCAACTTCAGCAAACCGGTCGAGAGTTACTAAACACTTTATCACCATGGTCAAGCGAACAACTTAACGAAGAAAATGAACAAGCAGAATTAATTCAACATCCAAAAGATATTTCGAACCAAGTACCAGTTATTGATGATGATAAGTGTTGGCATATTTCATTGCGTTTATCAGAAGATTGTTTAAAAAATGGCATGGACCCCTTATCTTTCATCAAGTTTTTATCATCTTTAGGCGAAATTAAGCACATTGAAACCATTACCGAAAACTTTCCTAACTTAGCTAATTTTGATGCTGAGAGGCTGTATTTTGCTTATGAAATTGCACTTCAATCGACAGCAGATTTAGCCACCATAGAAAATACTTTCATGTTTGTGCAAGAAGACTCCGACATTGTTATCTTGCCACCAGAAGCAAATATTAAAGATTATCTCGCGCTTATTGAAAATTTACCTGAAGAAAATCAACGCTTAGGCGAAATTCTCATTAACTGTGGCTCATTAACACAACACTCTTTAGAACAAGCGTTAAGTGAGCAAAGTAGACAAAATACTGATGAGGATAGCAACACCAATAAGTTAGGTGAAATGCTTACTGAAAAAAACATTGTCTCAGAAAAAGTCGTAAACGCGGCGCTAAATAAGCAACAACAAGTAAAAGTTACCACGTCAGAAAACAAACAAATACGTGTTGATTCAGACCGACTAGATCTTCTCATTAATTTAATTGGTGAATTAGTTATTAATCAACAACGCATCGACTTGCTTGCAAGCCAGAGTAAAAACCCATCGCTAATCGAAGCCGTTGATGATTTTGAAGACTTTACTGAGCAAATAAGAGATGCCGCACTAAATTTAAGAATGGTACCTATTGGTGGCACTTTTCAAAAATTTAAACGCCTGGTTAGAGATACCGCACAAGATCTCGACAAAGAAGTTGAGCTTATAATTGAGGGTGCTGAAACAGAACTCGATAGGTTAATGGTTGAAAAACTCGCGGATCCACTCACTCATATTGTCAGAAATGCTATGGATCACGGCCTTGAATCTATCGAACAAAGAGTTGATGCAGGTAAACCAACTAAAGGTCAATTAAAGCTTTCCGCATACCATGATGCCGGCCATATCGTGATAGCAATTAGTGACGATGGAAATGGCATCGACAAAGATCGAGTAAAAACAAAAGCTATAGATAAAGGCATAATCAATCCTGACAGCAACTTATCAGATAATGAGTTATTTCATCTTATTTTCCATCCTGGTTTTTCTACCGCTGAAGCCGTAACAAATTTATCCGGTAGAGGCGTCGGTATGGACGTCGTTAAACGTAATGTCGAAGCATTACAAGGCAGTATTGAAATTAGCAGTGAAACAGGTAAAGGCTCAGTATTTAAAATCAGATTACCCCTAACCTTAGCAATTATTGATGGCTTTCATGTCGAAACAAAAGGCACACATTTCATTATTCCACAAGCTACGATCATCGAATGTATTGACCTTGCTAGCCATGTTGATATTGAAGGACGTCATTGTATTAATTTACGAGGAGATATGATCCCTTACCTGAATATGGCTGAAATATTTCATTTATCTTCTGGCACTTCACTTACATCAAACAGTGACTTAAAGACAAAAAAAGTGAACTCTGAACTTGTTATTGTTCAATTTGGTGGCGAGGTTGCCGGCATTGCGGTTGATAAACTTAATGGTGAAATTCAAACCGTAGTAAAACCATTAGGTCCTATATTTAAAGCACTTAAAGGCATTGGCGGCTCAAGTTTATTAGGCAATGGGGATATTGCGTTTATTTTAGATATTCCACAATTAATTGATTTAGCTATTGGCGGTGAAAAATCACATTTTAGCGATCAAATAAGCAATAAAGAAAACTAATCATAGGCGTTTTTATGAGCACAACATCAGAGCAGCATACAACGAAAGAGTCGACTAAAACCAGCCAGTTTTTAACGTTTACCATTGCAAACGAGCATTTTGGCATGGACTTAAAACAAACCAGAGAAATTATTGAGTATGCTGGCATAACTCAGGTGCCACTGATGCCTCAATTTCTATCAGGTGTTATTAACTTACGTGGTGAAGTTGTTCCTGTGATTGATCTCTCTGTTAGGTTAGGACGAGAGCCTATCAAAATTCATAAGAGAACTTGTGTCATAGTGGTGGAATTACACTCATTTGAGAAGCATTGTGTCTTAGGTTTATTAGCGGATGCAGTGAATGAAGTCATTGAGATAGCTACAACAAATATAGAAGATGCCCCAGCTTTTGGTGCCAAGATCCGTGCTGAATTTATTCAAGGTATCGCTAAAAAAGATGATGAATTTATTGTGCTATTAGATGCCGAAAAAACATTATCACCAATCGAGTTAGCTCACTTAGTTGAAGCAGAGTTGCAATAGAACCTGTGTTCTAATGATAATAGAGGAAATACCATGTTAGAAAAATTAAGCTTAAAAGTGAAAGTTCTATTTCTCGCTTTTCTAGTCGCAATGTCACTCATATTATTAAGCTGGGAAGCATTGAATGAACTATCTGAATTTCATAATTCAACTGAGCGAGATTTTCATAATGTCAGTCAGAATGTTGAAGTTTTAACTGACATTACTAATGCTCATGTTCTATTTAAAATTCAAGTACAGGAATGGAAGAATGTATTGATTCGAGGAAATGATGCCAAACAGTTTGAAAAATATTCAACACGTTTCCAGCAAAATTCAGATCGAGTACAAAGCTTATTGAGCTCAGCAATAGATAAATCTTTAAAAATAGGCAAAGACGTTAAAAGTCTAAACGCGGTTAAATTAGAGCATGCTAATTTGAAAAAAGCATACCTTAGTGCGCTAGAAAAATTTGATAGTCGAGATCAATTAACCGGGAAAAAAGTAGATAAAAGTGTCAGTGGTGTTGATCGCCCTGCCAGTAAAGGCATGACAGAATTAGCAGCAACAGCAGATAAAGTATTTAAAGATATTATCATTGAGACCAATGAAAATATGGCGATGCAATTTGAGTCAGCTAAATCATCGTTAACTCTCTTTGTTAGCATTGGGGCCCTCTTAGTATTAAGTGTTATGGCCATAATATTTTATGATTTATTCAAAACGTTGGGCGGAGATCCTCGTTATGCAGCTCAAGTTTGTAATCAAGTGGCTAAAGGCGACTTAAGCATTGATATTGACTTAAATCAAAACGACAAAAACTCTTTATTGTTTAGTATTACGAACATGAAAAATCAACTTTCAACTATTATTCATGATGTTAGATCTTCTTCCTTGGCTTTATCCTCAGCCTCATCACAAGTTAACTCAACAGCACAAACAATTGCTAAAGGAGCCTCGGTGCAGGCTGCAAGTGTTGAAGAAACATCTGCTTCAATGGAAGAAATGTCGGCATCAATATCACAGAACAATGAAAATGCCGGCATAACCAACGGAATGGCACAACAAGCAGCTACAGAAGCGACTTCAGGCGGTGAAGCCGTAGCGGAAACGGTTGACGCTATGCAGAAAATTGCAGAAAAAATCAGTGTCATTGATGACATAGCTTATCAGACGAATCTATTAGCATTAAATGCTGCGATTGAAGCAGGTCGTGCTGGTGATCACGGTCGAGGATTTGCCGTAGTAGCATCAGAGGTAAGAAAACTTGCTGAGCGTAGCCAAGTCGCTGCGCAAGAAATTGGAGAGTTAGCCAAAGATAGTGTGAAACGGGCTGATATTGCAGGACAATCTTTAAAAGAAATGGTGCCTTCAATTAATAAAACCGCTGATTTAGTACAAGAAATAGCTGCAGCTTCTTCAGAACAAGCAACTGGTGTACATCAAATTAACGAAGCCATCGCTCAAGTAAATCAAACCTTACAGCATAATGCTGCTGCATCAGAAGAACTGAGTGCAACGTCTGAAGAAATGAATGTTCAAGCAGTACAATTACAAGAATCAGTAGATTATTTCAAGTTAACGCAAACACTTAATTCAGAGAAAAACTCAAGAGTTCAACAAAATAAAGTAAGCACGACAGCGCCGCCTAAAGTTAAAAAATCAGTTAACTCTGAAGGTGGAAGAGATAACGACGATGATAAATTTGTTAGTTTTGACTAATTAAGAGATGAAATTCACATGCAGAGTTTAGCCGTAATGGATGAAATGGAAACACAACCTACAGAAGAGGTTTTTACTTTATTCCAAAAATTAGTTCAAAACAAATTGGGTATCTTTTTAACTAAGAAAAAGCGCTTAATGCTAGGACACAGGCTATTAAAGCGAGTAAAACACATAAAAGCTAATGGATTTTCTGAGTATTTTCATTACATTAATACTCCTGAAAATAGTTCTGAATTAGAACTGGCGCTTGAGTTAATCACCACAAATGAAACGTTTTTTTTTAGAGAATCAAAGCACTTTGATTATTTACAAGATAATATTTTGCCGAAATTAAACCCTAATCAGGAATTTAGAATATGGAGTGCAGCTTGTTCAAGTGGAGAAGAGCCTTACAGTATCGCCATGTTATTGGCTAAACATTATGGCGCCCCATGGTCGTTATTTGCCTCTGATGTTAATAAAACCGTATTAGCGCAAGCAAAAAAGGCTATTTATTTAGACGACAGAGCTCAATTAATACCTGCTGACTATCGACGAAGCTTTTGTGTTAAGGGCACAGGAGAATTTGAAGGTTATTTAAGGATCAAACCTACATTGCGCAATAAGCTTAATTTCTTCAACTTTAATTTACTTGATTCAATGAGCAGTCTAGGTAGTTTTGATTTAATTTTTATTCGAAACGTTATGATCTACTTTGATGATAAAACTCGTCAAAACATTATTAATCACATTAGTAAACGATTAAAACCCCGTGGATGGTTATTTATCAGTCATTCAGAAACTTTACATGGTTTAGAGCATGCATTTGAATTGGTACAGCCCGCGATTTATCGCTTAAAAAATTAACTTGGTTATAACGAAAAAAGCTCCTTATGCAGACATCAAATAATCAGGATATAGTCATATTACTGCCAGGAGAAATTTATTTTACTCAGGAGCCTAAGAAGATAAAAACAATTCTAGGTTCTTGTGTTGCAATAACTGTTTGGCATGCCAAACAAAAGGTTGGCGGCATATGCCATTATATTGTTTCTAATATAAGTGGTGAGTGCGAAGCTAATCACAATAATTATCGATATGGAAAATATGCTCTAGATTATTTATTAAAACAAATGTCTATGTATGCACCAATAACAGAGTTTGAAATGAGACTTTTTGGTGGAGGAAACATGTACGCTTGTAACTCAACACCTAGTATCGGCGAGGCTAATATAATTTACGCGAAACAATGGGCAAAACAGCACAACATTGACTTCATTCAGCAAGATGTATTAGGCAACATTTGTCGTTCAATCACTTTTAATTCATCAACCGGCATTATATTACTGCAGCGTTATTCAAGAGAAAATATAGGAATTGAACATGGCAATTAAGGTAATGATCGTAGATGACTCTGCAGTAGTGAGGCAAGTGATATCACAAGTGATCAACGATACTTCTGATATGGAAGTATGTGCCGTTGCCAACGACCCTATTTTTGCTTACACAAAAATGCAAAAGCAATGGCCTGATGTCATTGTTTTAGATATCGAAATGCCTAGAATGGATGGCATCACTTTTTTAAAAAAAATAATGTCTGAGCGCCCGACTCCCATCGTTATTTGCTCTTCACTCGCCGAAAAAGGAGCTGAATTGTCACTTAATGCACTTGCCGCAGGTGCTTTTGATATTATTACCAAACCTCAAATAGGCATTAAAAATTTTTTGGAGCAAGCGGAACAAGAGATTAAAATGACTGTCCGTGCTGCTGCAACCGCCAATATAAAAAAGACAAAAATTTATCTAGATAGTAAAAAAAGCACTTTAAAAGTTGATAATCCAATAACAAGCTCAGATTTAGCTTCTATGGCTCATACCACTGATCGAGTCATCGCCTTAGGTTCTTCTACTGGTGGGACTATTGCTTTAGAAAAAGTATTAACTGCACTTCCTCAAACATGTCCTGGTTTGGTGATCGTTCAGCATATGCCAGAAAAATTTACTAAAGCCTTCGCTGATAGACTAAACTCAATATGTGAGCTTGAGGTTTTAGAGGCAAGCTCTGGTGATAGGATCATTCCTGGCCGGGCTTTAATAGCACCAGGAGGAAAGCATATTCAAGTAAAACGCTCAGGTGCACAGTACATAACCATTGTTTCAGAAGGGCCTGCTGTAAATAGACATTGCCCTTCAGTTGATGTGTTATTTAAATCTTTAGCTCAAAGCGCTAAACAAAATGCAATAGGAGTGATTATGACGGGCATGGGGAATGATGGTGCTCAAGGTTTATTGGCAATGAAAAAAGCAGGTAGTAAAACATATGCGCAAAATGAAAGTTCGAGTATTGTTTTTGGCATGCCTAAAGAAGCAATTAAACTAGGGGCTGCAAATGAAATTGTCGACTTAAATGAAATAGCTAGGTTAGTTACGCATTAATTTTAAGCAGAGAAAAGTTATGGAAACATTAAACATTCTTGTAGTCGATGACAGTGATGTACAGCGTAATCACGTTATTACTATGTGCTTAAATCAAGAATTAAAACATGTAGAAGGGGCTATTAATGGTGTGGATGCTGTTAATAAGCTCAAGAAAAATCACTTTGATTTAGTTTTCATTGATTTGGAAATGCCAGTGATGGATGGTGTAGAACTCGTTCGAGCCATTGCGAAAGAAAAATTAGCCGAATCTGTCATTATATTAAGTTCAAAAGATCCTGCACTCATATTAAGCATCGGAACTATGGCTGAATCAGATGGCTTAAGGGTATTAGGTACCTTTCAAAAGCCAATAAAAGATTCAGACATCACAGCAAGTTTAAAACAACTTGCAGTAACAACTAAAAAATCTGAAAGCCATAAAATCTATAACCGTCTTAATGTAGCAGACATTAAAAAAGGTATAGAGAATCAAGAAATCACCCTGTTCTATCAACCGAAGCTAACCTGTAAAGGTTTACTTTTAAAAGGTGTTGAAGCATTAGCTCGTTGGCAACATCCTAAACTAGGCATGATTTCCCCCATAGAATTTATTACTGCTGCTGAAGAGTTTGGAATTATTTCGGAACTCACTCATTACTTATTTGATATTGCTTTACAGCAAAAAGCTCAATGGCAAGCTCATGGAATCAATTTCCATTTATCTTTTAACCTTTCCCCCTTATCATTAGCTGATAAAGGGTTAGTAAGTAAAATAGCCAAACAAGTCGAGCATCATCAATTATTCCCTAAAGATATTGTTTTAGAAATTACTGAAAATGCTATTTGTGGTGAAATATCAACGGCAATTGAAACACTTGCCAAACTAAGGTTAAAAGGTTTTGCTTTAGCAATAGACGACTACGGTACAGGCTTTGCCAATGCTCAACAATTATCTAGAGTTCCTGCCACAGAATTAAAGCTTGATCGTGTTTTAGTAGACAATGTTAGCACTCGTCCTCAACAACGCGCTATTTTAAAAAGCACTGTAAATCTCGCAAAAGATTTGAGGTTAAACACTGTCGCAGAAGGCATTGAAAATATTGAAGATTTCAAACTTATCTTAGCCCTCGAAGTTGATCTTGTGCAAGGCTACTATTTTGCTAAACCTATGCCGAGTGAAAAATTAATCGAATGGTTAAAAAAAGATCTTAATCAAATCAGAAAAGTGAGTAATCAACTTGTTTAACTTCGCTTTCAAATGATACCAATTCAATAAATGAGTAATAGACTCTCAATGAAAGTAACTTTTCTGTGCATACATATTTATTTAGTGTGAAGAAAAAACTTTTTGTTTTTAAACGAAAAAAGGCGAGCTTTCGCTCACCTTTTCTTTAATTTTTACAAGCTTTCCGACTAAAACGGAATATCATCATCAAAATCAATCGTTGGCTCTTGAGGGTTTACTTTAGGCGCTTGCTGCTGACCTTGTTGTCCGCTTTGCTGAGAAAAACCACCTTGCTGTTGAGACGCTGGTTGTTGTCCTTGCTGAGAAAAACCACCTTGCTGCTGAGCTGGTTTGTAACTTTGTTGAGCTGGTTTTTGTTGTGAAAAACCACCACCTTGTTGATTCTGTTGTCCTTGCTGAAAGCCACCTTGCTGTGATGCTTGTTGCTGACCTTGTTGGGAAAAACCACCTTGCTGTTGAGGAGCTGACTGTTGGAAGCCACCGCCTTGTTGTCCGCCACCTTGACCACGAGAATCTAACATTTGCATTTCATTAGCAACAATTTCAGTCGTGTATTGATCTTGCCCTTGTTGATTCTGCCATTTACGTGTTTGTAAACGACCTTCCAAATAAACTTTTGAGCCTTTTTTTAAGTATTCACCGGCAATTTCAGCTAAACGTTGATAAATAACAATGCGGTGCCATTCAGTTTTTTCTTTTTGCTCACCACTTTGTTTATCTTTCCATGTTTCAGATGTCGCTACGGTAAGATTTGCAACGGCACTGCCATTTGGCATAAAACGAACTTCAGGATCTTGCCCTAAGTTTCCAACAATAATTACTTTATTTACACCACGACTGGCCATGTTTTTCTCACTAAAATGTTACGTTAGCTATTAAGCTACTGACTAAAAAGTACTTTATTCTTTGAGTCGAATTTTTACTTTCAGAATTTTTACGGTTAAGAGATTTATTCTATCACCCTCATTTATGATGTGGTAGCGCTATAAATAAAATTTATAAAATAAGTTTAAACTTTCAAATATTGCTGAAAAAATTCAACAATTTCCGTAGGTATTTTTATTGATTTTTGCTGATTATAGTCATAATGAACCATCACAGCAGTACCTGAAGCACGAAGCTCACTTTCCTGCCAGAGTTCTTGATAAACATCAAAGGAAGAGCCGCCAATACGACTAATGTAGGTGCGTACTTCCATCTCTTTTCGATAAGACATTTGAGCATGAAAACTGACATCGATTTTTGCTAAAATAAGTTTCCAATCATTCGTATCTAACTCAGGGCTAAACCAGCGAAAAACAGGATCACGCGCTCCTTCAAACCAAACTGGCACCATTGTATTGTTTATATGTCCCAAAGCATCGGTATCACTAAACCTAGGTTTGAAACTCTCGCTAAAATATTTTTTTGTCATTGCGCTTTATCTCTTTTATGTTTGAAGGTAGGTGGTAAGAAATACACGCCAAATAACTTTCTTTCAAACTGATTCCTAGTGTATCCTGAAATGGATATCCATAAATTAAATGTTAACATGACCGACTTTATTGAAACATACCCAAACGCTCTATCCGAAGTTTTTTGTAAAAACTTTATTTCCTCTTTTGAGCAAAGTCCCCATAAAAATCAGGGGAGAACAGGAGGAGGTGTCGATACAAACAAAAAAATCAGTCATGATATTTACCTTAATGAACAACCAGAATTTCATCAACAACTTAATGAAATTACCCGTGTATGCACTGAAAATATTGTAGATTATGTCTGTAAATACTATTTCAGTTTGATCAGTGGTATTGCTCTTACACTTAAACACCCTGTCACTCAAAAGCCAGTACAATTAACGGCTGATAACTTTGAGGAAGTCGGTCGTCCTAACGTGCTTAATTTAATTAAATACTTATTTAGATTAGCGCCAATAAACGCACAAAAATATGACCGTGGTATAGGGAATTATGGCTATTGGCATTCAGAAATATATCCGCAAATTGGTCACAATGATGCCTTGCACCGTACATTGCTGTTTTTGATTTACTTAAATGATGTTGATGAAGGGGGAGAAACTGATTTTTATTATCAAAAGAAATCAATCACACCAAAAGCCGGCACCATGATTATTGCCCCTTGCGGCTTTACTCATACACACAGAGGCAACATTCCGATCTCTAATGATAAATATGTGCTAACTTCATGGGTGTTATTTAACCCCGCTCAGCAAATTTATACTCCTACTCAATAAAAACATGAGAATTAAAATGAAAAAAATACTCGTTTTGTTATGCACTTTGATCAGCGTTACTGTTTTTGCTGCCGCAGGTGAAAAAGCTCCCGATAGAAAGGTTGGTGAAGGCCCACATAAACGTTTAATTTTACGTGGTGGCATAGTTATTAATGGTGAAGGGGCTCCAGCTCGTGGACCTATGGATATCATTATAGAAAATGATCGTATCGTTCGTATTGTCAATGTAGGCAACCCAGGTGTCCCAATCAAAAACCAATATCGCCCTGTTGCTCAAGAAGGCGATATAGAAATCGACGTTGAAGGACAATATATTTTACCTGGTTTTATAGATATGCACGGTCATATTGGTGGTAGTGCTGATAATATTCCCGCTGAATACGTATTTAAATTATGGCTTGCTCATGGCATTACCACAGTGCGAGAACCTGGCAGCTTTAATGGCGTTGACTGGGTAATGGATCATGTAAAGCGTAGTAATGATAATACCATTGTTGCACCAAGAATCATTCCTTATGTCGGTTTTGGTATGGGAAGAAATGCTCCCATCACGACGCCAGAACAAGCAAAGAAATGGGTTAGAAAAATTGCTAAACAAGGTGCTAAAGGTATTAAGTTTTTTGGCGCCCGGCCAGAGATTATGAAAGCCGCCTTAACTGAGGCGAAGAAACAAGGCTTAGGTAGCATGATGCATCATGCACAACTCGACGTAACCGATATGAACGTCATTGATTCAGCTCGTTTAGGTTTAACGACTATGGAACATTGGTACGGTTTACCTGAAGCATTATTTGAGCATCAACATATTCAAAACTATTCACCTGATTATAATTATAATAATGAACAAGACCGTTTTGGCGAAGCTGGACGACTTTGGAATCAAGCCGCATTACCCGATAGTAAAAGGTGGCAACAAGTACGTGATGAGTTAATTTCATTAGACTTTACCATCAATCCTACCATGACTATTTATGAAGCCAGCCGTGACTTAATGCGAGAAATGAATGCTGATTGGCATGAAGAATATACTTTGCCAACCTTATGGGATTTTTTCCAACCTAGCCGTTATGCTCATGGCTCTTACTGGTTTGATTGGACTACAGATGATGAGATTGCTTGGAAGAAAAACTATCAACAGTGGATGACTTTCTTAAACGACTATAAAAATCATGGAGGTCGAGTAACAGCAGGATCTGACGCAGGTTACATCTTTAAAATTTATGGTTTTGGCTATATTCGAGAATTAGAACTACTTAGAGAAGCAGGGTTTAATGCATTAGAAGTTATTCAATCAGCAACCATTAATGGCGCAGAAGCACTTGATATGAGCGATGAAATTGGCTCTATTCGGGTAGGTAAAAAAGCTGATTTAGTGGTTGTAAATGAAAACCCATTACGCAACTTTAAAGTATTATACGGCACAGGACATTTTCGCCTTGATGAAAATAACAAGCCTGCTCGAGTAGGCGGCGTAAACTACACGATAAAAGACGGCGTAGTTTATGATGCAAAAGCTTTATTAGCCGAAGTAAAAGCCATGGTAAAACAAGCAAAAACTAAATAGTGATACTTTTTAATTGGTCTATATAGGTATAATCACTTAATAAATTAAAGGAATTGCCTTAGAGGTGATTCCTTTTTTTATATCATCCTCTTTGAACTACAGTATTTTCCCATTTTTAGGATTTTCATGAGCTTTTCATTTCCCAAATTTGGGAATGCATTTTTAACACACCTTTAAACCCGACTTTAACTCAACTATAACAACAAGTTAAATTAATGGCATTCTATCTGCAACACCTCTACTTATAACTCACCATTTAAGAAGAGATAACATGACGTTTCCCCCTATAGTACTTATTCACTTAATTGCTGGATCTATTGCAATTATCGCTGGCTTTGCTTCACTTATGGTTCCAAGAAACTCATCTCAACATAAGGTAGCTGGTAATACCTTTTTATTATCTATATTAATGTTAGGTATCACATCAGTTTACGTTGCATATACGAGGACAATAATGTTGTCGTTAGTCAATGGTGTATTTATTTGCTACTTATCATCAACATCTTGGATGGCAATAAAGCGAAAAGCTGGTAGTACTGGTTACTTTGAAAAAGTAGCGTTAGGAACTGTAATAGGTGTTGCCATTATGCTAATTAAATTTGGTTTACAAGCCGCTGAAAGTGACAGTGGAAAATTAAGTGGCTTTGGCCCGCAAGTTTTCTACTTTTTTGCCACTATCGCTATCATCGCTGCTATTGCAGATATAAGAATGCTTTGCTTAGGTGGTTTAAAAGGAAAACAGCGTATTATTAGGCATATTTGGCGCATGTGTTTCCCTATGTTTATGGCAACAGCAGCTTTCTTTTTGGGGCAAGCTAAATTATTTCCTGAGCCATTGAGGAGAATAGAATTATTAGCAATTCCTGTTGCCCTTGTTATTTTATTCTCTGGATATTGGTTATTTCGTGTGAAGTTTACTAAGTTTTATCAAGGTCTTAATCTAACTTAAAACAACAATTAAATAACCTAAAATGCACCAAAATCGACACCTGATCTATTTTGGTCATTTTACTCACTACCAACCTCTTCCAGCCAAACAATTAAAACTTAACAAGAATTATCTTATAATCCAAGTTCAGTTAACCCTGGAAAACCTTGCGGTCTTTTAAGTCCTCGCCACAAAAACTTTCTATCGCCCTCTTTAATTTTCATATCATTAATGCTCGCGTGACGTTTTTCCATCAACCCTTTTTCATTAAATTGCCAGTTTTCATTTCCGTGAGACAGAAACCACTGTCCTGCTTTGTCTTGCCATTCATAAGCAAACCTTACTGCTATTCTATTACCATTGACTGACCATAATTCTTTTACTAATTTATAATGCTTTTCTCTCTGCCATTTAGCGTTCAAAAAAGCAACTACCTCAGAGCGACCATTAATAAATTTATCTCTATTTCTCCACTGTGTATCGAGGCTATAGGCTGTTGCTATTAACTCTGACTGCTTAGAATTCCATGCATCTTCAGCCTTGCGGACTTTTTCAATTGCCTGCTCTAGAGTGAAACTTGGTAATGGATGTCTTATTTCTTCTATTAATAAATCTACCTTCATAATTTTTCCACTTATAAGTCAATAATTAAGTTGTCAGTAACTGGTCTAGATACACATAAACACATTTTTCCTGAAGCTCTTTCTTGGTCGGTTAAGCAATTATCTCTGTGATGTATATTGGCCGATGGGGATACCTGCACCACGCAACTTTTACATTCTCCGGTTTTACAGCTAAATGGCACTTGAACGTCTGCCGTTAGAACTGCATCTAAAAGTGTTTGGTTACTTTCAACTTCAATGTTCAACTCAGATTTAGATAAGGTTAATTCACATTTTTTAGCTAATTTATCTAATTCTGCTGTGAATAGTTCAAAATGGAGTCTATCTTGTGTAACTCCAAGTTCATGCGCTGTTTCTTTTAAATCAGAAAGCATTGATGAAGGACCACAAAAATAAAAGTGTGCAAATTCCTTCTTTTGCTCTGGTAAGTTATCAATGAGGCTTTTGATTGACAGTTTTACACCCGCCTGAGACGGATATAAATGCAGCTTGTCACCCATTTGCCTAACTAATCTATCAGTATAAGCCATTGATTCTTCAGATCGCCCTGCATAATGAAGCTCAAATGATTTTTGTTGCTTAAGTAATGCTAAGGCCATTGATTTTATTGGCGTAATACCTATGCCGCCAGCAATCAAAACAACATGCTGATTATTTTTTTCTAAAGAAAAATAACATTGTGGTTTTTTGCAATGTAAAATCGAACCTAACTGATATTTTTGATGCACAGCAATGGAAGCGCCTTTACCATTTCCTTCACGCTTCACCGCAATTTCATAACAATCAGTTCTATTCGGGTTACTGCTAATGGAATAACTGCGCCACGTGAGTTCACCATTATCGAGTTCTACTGGTACTTGAATATGTGAACCGGGAGTAACCTCTGGCAATGCTTTCCCAGCTATATCTCGTAATTCATACGCGCGAATTTCGGGTGTAAGTTGCCTAACTCCAGAAATCACAACAGGTAGTTCACCGTCACCTATTGCTGATTGCCCTGATTGCTTTTTTTCACCGGTGAGTTCTTTGAGTTGTCTAATTTTCTTTTCTAATGGTTCAATCAGTGTGGAAACTTCTAATTCACTATATCTTGGAGTGATATGTTGCGGGCAGTTCCAGTCAAAAGCCGCAACTTTAATAATAAAACCTCGCTCAACGCGTGCTCTGTAATTATCATCCTCTAGCGATGCTAATTTCTCCCAATCACCTTCATCGACTAAAGAGATATAACCAATTATCTTTAAACGCCTTCGATTAGCATAATCCATTAAAATAAGTGACACTTTATCGTTTGTTCTAAAGTTACCGGTACTGACGTATTGACGATTACCTTTATAGTCTGCAAACCCTATCGTTTGTTTATCAATGACTTTGAGAAACCCTTTTGGACCGCCACGATGTTGCACATAAGGCCAGTTTGTTTCACTAACACTAGCCATATAAAAACTGTCACGACTTTGAATAAAATTACTTTCTTCTTGAGAAATTAAATAATTGTAATCTTCTCCAGTATCCATGCCGGCATAGCCTGCTCGACTATTTTGCTCTTCCTGCACTTGTCTTACCGACTCAGTGAAGGCAATTTTTGCATATTGGTGGGCCATCAAAATATCCTCGTCTGTAGCATTGAATATAAAGAGGAGCTAGCTCCTCTTTATGGTTTGATTAAGTACTTAGCTTAGGATGCTTTTTGTAACTCAATCTTTGGAAAATCTATTTCAACGCGGCTCGCTTTACCTAAAATATTAGTTAATACATTCATACCAACATGTGTAATTATTTCAACAATTTCAGCATCTGAATAACCCGCATTGCGAATTTCCAATAATTCAGCAGTTGTTACATCACCATTATGCTCTGCCAATGAGCGTGAGAACTTCACTGCTACTGCAGCTTTAGCATCTTGGCTGCCGCCGGCACGATTGGCTAACATTTCATCACCTGACAAGCCCGCATTTTTCCCTATTGCGGTGTGCGCTGAAACACAATATTGGCAAGCGTTTTGCTCTGCAAGACCCAAAGCAATACGTTCTTTCGTTTTGCTGTCTAACTCACCATCATTGGCAATACCATGCAATCCTAAGAAAGCGGTTAAGGCGGCCGGTGAATTAGCAAACACTTTTAAAAAGTTAGGAACAACACCTAACTGCTGCTCTACAGCATTAAATAGTGCTAATTGTTGCTCGTTTGCTTGCTCGGTTGTTACTAAGTTGATTCTACTCATGATCCATTCCTCTTTTAAAAAATAACGCTGTTTTTATTCCCTTATTCGGGGATGAAGCTAGTATGTTACAAAACACTTTCATTAAGAATAACCAAGATATACAATTGATTATTTCAATAATTGGAACAATAAATGTTAGACCAAGTGCAATTAATGTATGTCTTTGTTGCTGTTGCAGAAGAACAAGGCTTTGCCGCAGCTAGTCGACGATTGAATATGTCTCCCCCAACTGTCACACGTGCAATTGCCACATTAGAAGATCGCTTATCCGTTAAGCTATTTAACCGAACCACAAGGTATGTAAGAGTTACAGATGCTGGTGTGCGGTACTTAGATGACGTAAAACGTATTTTAGAAGACATCACATTAGCAAATGAAGCTGCTCAAGGGTTAAACGCTTCGCCACAAGGTAATATCAGTGTTACCGCGCCAGTTTTATTTGGGCAACAATATGTTTTGCCCTCGATATTGCAGTATTTGAATACCCATCCAAAAACTAAAGTTAATGCTGTATTTTTAGATCGTATCGTGAATATGCTAGAAGAAGGTTATGATGTTGGTGTTCGTATTGGTGAATTGCCAGACTCTTCGATACGAGCGAAAAAAGTAGGCTCTGTTCGTCTAGCACTCGTAGCTTCACCTGAATATTTAAGTAAAAAAGGTATTCCTCAACACTTTTCCGAGTTAAGTGCCCACTCATTAATTGAAGTACAAGTAGGAAGCCTTAACCAAGATTGGAAATTTTCTGAAAAGGGTAAGCTGATTAATCACCATATTAAATCAAGACTTAAAGTTACAACTAACCAAGCTGCAATAAATGCTGCCGTTGCAGGCTTTGGCATTACACGTGTTGTTTCGTATCAAGTGGCTAATGAACTGCGAGACAATAAACTTAAATTTATACTGGAGCCGTTTGAACAGGCTCCATTACCAATAAATATCATTCACCGAGAAGATAGATTGTCCTCTGCTAAAGTGAGAAGTTTTATTGATTTATTAGCAAGAAATCTCAGTAAGCAAACCGCATTTAACTAATTTTGTTTCGCACAATTAGAGGTTTAGTTAAATGCATTAAGAGAGACTGATGCTCTCTATTGGTAATGGTTAGTATATTTTTCTCTGGCTACCTCTGCCTTTTCTATAAGAAAATTTAACTCCCTTTTATTCGCTAAGTTCATTGCCTTATTTACTTGATGTAAAGTATTAACAGAGTCGGCTTGTAAAAAAGCATTTTCGGCTAAGTTCAGTAAATTATTTACCTCTCCAAAAGGACACTTAATAATTCGGTGATTCTCTATGGCTTCATTGTAATATGCTCGAGCAACGTCGTATTGCTTTTTTGAACGATATAAGTGCCCTTGCCCTTCGGCCAAGTACCCTAAATATAACCAATCTTGAGCGGCTGATACGATTAACTTTGCCTCTTCAAATATTTTTTTCGCGCTTTCTGTTCGTTGAAATTGTAATTCATTCAGTCCTTGCCAAAACATTAGACGGCCGTACTCTCGTTGACGGTATACTTTTTGTTCACCACCAAGTTCATTTTGCAATTGTTTTACGGAAGACGCCATCTCATTGATTTGCTCTGTTTTCTTCAAATATACTGAGATCTCTGCGAGCATTCTTTTAGCTTGTATATTGCCAGGATCAATTGCTAACATCGATTTTAAATACTGTTCGGCTTCAACATACTCACCTATATTTTTTGCATTAAACGATTGAGCAAGCAATTGATTTGCTAATTTATTACTTGAGATACCTAAAGAAGATGCCGATTTTCCTAATCGGTTAGCCACGACACTTGCTAGCTGATCAATTGCATCATAAATTTCAGATGTTATTAATACTCCGCGGTCAATACTTTGTCGACGACGTAATGTATAAACCAATTGGTAATCGCCTGGAGATCCGGAAAGTTCAGCTTCAATGATCAATTCTGCGCCTGAAACCTGAAATATTTTATCAACTTGAATCGGATCAACATCAGTAAGAGATATATCAGCGCGTTTCATAATCTCCAAAACATCATCCACTTGCATTACACCATAGTTTTTTGAAGGCGGGATCTGTTGAATCAACAAATCCATCCCTCCAATTTTTACCCATTTATGGTCACGATCATTTAAATGTTCTTTTATTGGCATAACAATAATAGAACCGCTTATCTGTTCAGCTGCATATTCATTCCCCCCAGAAAACCAGGCTTTAAAAATAAGGAATATTAACAAGACAAAAATGATAAAACCGACTATCGAAAGCTTCATATCGCGCTTAAAAAGTGGCGACGTAATTTGTTGCTGTGGGTTTAAAATCTTATTATGCGGCTCTTCTGAGGAAGGTAAGTCATCAACAACCGATACTTCGGCAACCCAAGCATATCCTTTTCTAGGAAACGTTTTAATTGCATCAATTTCAGAAAAGGCTTTTCTTAGCTCTTTGATTGATTGAAAAATAACTTGTTCATCAACACTCACATCGTCCCAAATTGTTGCTAATATCGTGTCTTTACTGACCACTTCTTTGGGCGATAACAATAATAAATTTAACAACTCGAATGATTTAGGACGAATACTAACTTCAATACCATGTAAATAAACACGACGTTTTAATAAGTCTACTTGGTAATCACCAATTAATATTTTATTCGACACGCCAGCCAGCTCTCTTATAGTTATCAATCATACATATTTACGAAATAAAGATGTGTTAATGATACGTCAAATACTTAAAAAACAGAAGTACATACATCATCACACAAAAAACCCAAGCATTTGATAAGAAAGAGTTTTCAGAAATTTTCAGATAATTTCATTAGAAAACCTTGCTGCATGAGTGCAAAATTGTTTCAAATTCTAAGGAGAATAAAATGAATCGATTGCAAGTATTATCAAAACAAAAACCACTTATATTTACGCTATTACTAGTCGTCACTTGTATTGGTGCGCTATACAGCAGCCAATTACTAAATATTGAAAATATATTTTATCAAGACATTGTCAGTTCGCTCATAAAAAATGTTATTACTTTTGGGTTACTGATTATGATAATTAAATTTAACTGGCTTAACCGATCATTGCTTATGACGCCAATTAAGAATTGGCATTCTAAATGGTGGTTAGCATCTTTACCCATTCTAATCGTCGCATTATTAAATATTGCCTCAATAGATTTCACACTTTTATCATTTGATTTTGTTAAAGCTACGGGCTGGCTTTATACGAATCTGTCGACCGGATTATTTGAAGAAATAATGTTAAGAGGCATTTGTTTTGCAGTATTGTATGCCGCTTGGAAAGAAAGAAAAAATGGCTTAATGCTAGCTGCCATTTGCCAAGCACTAATTTTTGGGCTTGCTCACTATGTCAACTTAACCAAAACTCCATTTTTAGAGGTGAGCGTGCAAGTAACCTATGCCACCTTCATAGGTATCGGTTTTGCAGGATTAGTTGCTTACAGTCGTTCATTGTGGCCAGCTATTATTCTTCATACCATTATTAATGCCTGTGGTAGTGTGAGTTTGTATTTTCTACCTGGCTATGTCGCTACAGAGCCGTCTATAGAGACCTATGCAGTTATTCTTGTCGTTATTGCTCTCACCTGTGCATTACCGGGATATCTGCTATTAAAAAAAGCCAGCGCCCAAGGTTTTACAACTAACTTAGCCATACAATAAGGGTATCTAATGTTTTATCCTCTAACTCGTATAGCACTAACTTATTCTATATTTATTATTGTATTATCGGCCTACCCACCGAGTACAAGTGCACTGCCATTAAGTAATATTAAACCCAACAATACAGCGATTAAAAATGAAGCTTTGTTGTCATTTCAACATGCAATGAAAGATGCCAATGAAAGGTTACAGCGATTTCGACAAAAAAAACATGCAGTCGCATTAACTCAAACCAGTGAAGACATGAATGGAAATATCTTTCAACAAAGGTTTACACCCACTTCGTATAGCCAAAACGAGATCATAGGTTCATGGCAAACAATAAAGGCTGATGAGCAGTTTGATGAATCAATTACGGTAACTGACGACATACTTTTTGAAAGCACAAGTTTTGATATTGACAGTGTACAGCTTATTCATGAAACTCAATCAACTTGGGTCTTTCGCATTGCTAACATCATTAATATAGATAGCGATAATGATTCCGCTGAACGGGAATTAGAAAAACTGGATGAAGCTATATCAGAGAATTTATTGACGGATATCACTATAGACAGAAAGCTATCGAAAATAAAAAGCATTAAAATTTATGCTGTATCTGAATTTAAGCCCAATTGGATGGTAACAATAGAGAAATTTGAACTCCGATTAAACTTCAAGGAAGCATGGCCAAACGGGCCTATGATAAGACATAGCATGACTCGCCATATGAAAGGACAATATGGTTGGTTAATCTCTCTAGACGAGTTAGTCACAACAGAGTTTTCTGATATAAAGAAAGTTAGCCTTGCTGAATGACTTTAATCAAAGGTAAGCGATAAAACAACTTATCAATGGAGAACCAAGAGAGCTCTGATCTTTCTTGGTTATTTCTTTCACCGCTCCCCCCTTTATTAAAAAGAGCGTATTACCCATCATCCGTTCATTTTTCATAAATAAGGACCAGCTTTGGGAACTGAACCACCAAAATGCAGGAACACCAAAATGCAGGAACACCAAGTGGACTTAATTATATAAATGTTAGATTACTTATTGTTAACGATTTCTCTCACTATTATTTCACTATCGAAATGTTGTCATTCAGTCATTTGTATTATTTTTTTGGCTACAAGTGCAGAAGATAAATAATTTTGTCCGGTGATCACTCGCCCGTCAACTTCAATATGCGAACTACCTCTTGGGGAGTAATTAAAGTCTCCACCATGCATTTCTATTGTTTGAGTTATTTGAAATGGAAACTGCTTAAAGTATTCTTTTTGAGGGTTTTCATATGCGTCAGGATAACCACTAATACGCTTTCCTGAAACAAGATAGTCTCCAGAACTTAACTTCAAAAAGGCAATACCTGCAGTGCCATGGCATACAGAGGAAATTATACCGTTGTGGTTTTCATAAATATCCATCACAAGGTTTTGAATTTTTTGGTTGTCAGCAACACCGTACATAGCACTACTACCACCGATATAATGCACTGCTTTATATTTGCTAGCACTAATCTCATCCGGCGTTTTGGTATTTGCTAACGCATACATAAAATCTGCATTATAAAGATACTTTTTCTGTAGTTCGTTTGAAGTATTTATATAAGATAAAGGAATAGCCCCACCTTCAGGGCTGACAAAGTCCACTGTAAAACCTGCTGATTTAAATTCTTGATAGGCATTAACAATTTCAGAAAAACTCGCCCCTACAGGTAGTGATGATGTGCCATGGTAATGTGCGTTAGAAACAATAAACAAAATACGCTTTCCATGCTGAGTTGATTTTTCACTAACGGCTGTTTTACTAATTATCTTCCAGTTATTGTCAATTTTTTTAAGCAAGAATAAATCGATAAACCGACGTTGTTTATCGGGTATTAATACTTCTACTTTGGCTGTTGCAATAGATCCCGATACTTCTATATTTAGTATTTCACCTATGCGCCCGGTAAAATTACCTGAGTTGCTTTGTTTAAACCAAGTAACATATTCTTGTGCCGGCACTCGCCAGACAACTTTATCTTTTTTTTCCAACAGTAAATTCGCGTCTGAATAAAAAGCAGATAAAATTTTATCTGGATAGTTAAAAGATGTACCTTGAATGTAGTTATTTAATACTTTCTTGATTTCGTTATTTTCAACGTTAGCGAATGAAGACGCGGGAAACAAAACCAAGAATAGGTTAAGTGCACATAAAAATGCACCATGCAGAGTAATATTTATTGATCTCATTGTTTTTCCAAAGTGGTTATTTAAAACAATGAGCACCATAACGCTAAGCCTTTAGACTTACAGTCATCAGTTATAATTTCATACTACTAATTTATAAATTTGGAGAGTTTTTTAGCTTATATTTTGCCGGTGTTAGGTTGGTTTGCTTTTTAAAAGCACTATAAAATGTTGATTGAGAATTAAAACCACAGAGTTCAGAAATAGTTTCTAAGGTTTGGTTATTATCAGAGAGTATCATGACTTTTGCAGCTTCGATTCTAAACTCATTAATGAATACTGAGAAAGACTTATTCAAATTGTCATTAAGTAATTGAGAAAATCGTGGTGTAGACATCCCCATTTTTTTTGCTATTTGTGGCATAGTAATGACTGAATTTTTATATAATTCTTCAGTGTTCATCAACTCATTTAGCTTATTGATTAACTGCTCAGCCATATCTTTTTCAATTGCTTTATCGACATACTTTTCTTTAATTACTTTGTCTTTCTTTTTGAATACAATTAATAAGCATATGATTAATAGAATGAATGAAAATGAAAGAGCCCCAACGATATAAGAAGTATATGAAGCCGTAAAATAGGCAAGCCATATAAATGCATTGCCAATAAAAATAGTGAATAGCCAAATATCATCTTGATTAGGTATGGTTTTTATTGATATTGCTCGAATCCTAGGGAAAATCACAACGAAAGATAAAACTATATAAATAAGCCAAACATAATTGATGAACTTATAAAGAAAGCCACCCCATAATGCTTCATTCTGCTGATAGGGATAAATCATACCCACAAAGAAAATTACACTCACTAAAAATGTAAGGTGGAATTCCCATCGAATTTTTTGACTCTTAATTTGATTTAACTGACTTAAACAAAAGAAGTAAAGTAGCGGACCAATCAAGAAACAAGCAGATAAACCAAATTGTAAAACAGGCTTAATAATCTCAGGATTAAAATAGAACAACACTGATTTTATTGTGCGTATGCTGATCATTATCAACATAACCGCTAAAAATCGATTACCTAATTTTTTAACTGGTTGTGCCCACAAATATAAAGCAACTATAAACCCATTTATCGAACCTAATGCACTTAACATTAAGATAAGTTGACTAGTAATTGGCACGTTAATATCTACTTAAAAGGTTAATACCACATTCTGACAGAGCACAGGTTGGATATCACGCATTTTACGAGAAATAAAATTCAAGATAATGATTAGCTATGAATGACTAATCGTAATTTTAAATCTAAAAGACTATAACTCTGTAACCTGTTTGATAATGTTACACCAATGTTTATAATGTCGATACTTCAGTTAAGTTTACCAAAAAGACAAACAACACTTTTGTTAAATAGCACCCTTATATGGAATATAATTTTTTAGTTAAATCAAAGGGAAATATCATGTTCATCCTGAGCAAAGTTCTATGAAATATTTACTGCCCCTTTATATATTTATACACAGTGTTTTACTTTGTTTCACTACTCAAGCACATGCATTTGACTATGTTAGTACTCCCTCTCTCCTAGACAATAAAAAAACCTGTCTGGCTTCCCCTCGTTTATGCCTTAGCCAAATAGATCAAGATATTGACGATGTTAAAGAGCATAGTACACAATGGTATCGTTTAATTAACTTTAAACTGCTCGCTATTTGGGAAATTAGAGATACTAAATGGCTGATAAAAGAAATTCATCTGTATGTAGATTTAATTAATGCCCCGCCTGTTTTTCTAACCACTGTATATACATTGCATGCAAAAATGCTACTTAGTGGTGGTAATGTAGCGCAGGGAACATTATATGCTAACAAATCAGTTGAATTAATTAAAAAAGTGAATGAAATTAGCTTTGATGCCGATAGATACGCAGAAATCATTATTCTATATAATCAATTAAATCAGCATGATAATGCTATAAAATTTATCACTTGGATTAATAAACGAATCGAAAAAATGGGGCCTAGCCATTACTTCCCTAAATTACAGACAGCCATTGCTCATATATATATGAAAATTGCCGACTATGATTTAGCACTTAAGCATTACCAGTATGCACTAACAGGCTTTATTGAAACAAAATACTTACTGGAAACAGCTGAAGGTTATCATAATTTAGCGCGAGCATTACAAGGGAAAAAAGATTATAGCCAAGCTATTCCTGCATTTGAAAAAGCACTTCTATGGATGAACTCAGCAGTGAAAGTGGGAGATTACTCTATCGAAGCAAAAAACTATACTCAGTTACGACTTATCGAAACACTCCAGCAAAATGGTCAATATACGCAAACAAAGTTACTTTTAAAAGAAGTGAACCATACTGAAATGGATAAAAGGACATTAACATTATATCGGCAATTAAAGCTCAATGAGCTTGGTAATTAACATAACATCCTTCAAAAACTATCAAAGTGAATGAATCGTTAACGTTTGCAATACACAGTTAAAAAATTAAAAAAGATAGGTATTGAACCATCTATATTGACATGACTCCAAGAGTATTTATTCATGTAAACATTACTGCTCCTATTTTTCGTTCAATAAAATAGCTTTTAGCTTATTCAACCCTTTCCCTTTATTAGTAATTTTCCACGCCATAAATAAATCTTGAGGTACTGGCTTATCTGTTAATTCAATAACCTGCAACTCTCCTGATTCAATATACTGTTGTGCCATACATTTTGGTAGATGACCAATACCTATTCCAGCAAGAATAGCGGCAACCTTTTGGTTGATAGAGCTAACATAGAAATGTTGGCTACCTTCAATGACATTCACCGACCAGGGAATTTCATGTTTCGATGAGTCGTGAACGACAACACTTCTATACCCAGTTAACTCACTCGCTTGAATTAACGGTTTACTTCGCACAAAATGATCCGATAACTCGTGTGATTTCCCTACCACTAAAACACTTTCTAATTGCCCTGTTGTTATTGCTCTAATCCCTTTTTGATTAGGGACAGGTGCTGGAGCACCTATCACTAAATCAACTTTGTCATCAATTAAAGCCTCCCAAGTACCGTTCATCACTTCCTCTTGTACATCAATTTCGATATTTTTATGTTCAGCTAAAAATCGTTGTATGCCAGAAAATACCGGTTTAATGTCAATAATAGAATCACAAGCAATACGAATTTTTGGCTCCCAACCATTGGCAATGGTTTGCGTTTGCTCAGACAACGCATTGATTGCAGATAGGACTTTTCGCCCTTCTATCAGTAAATGTTTTCCTGCAGGTGTCAGTACAGCGCGGCGACCTTGCCTGATAAATATGGTGACATTTAACTGCTCTTCTAGCTTTTGTACAACATAAGAAAGTGCCGAAGGTACTTTATTTAGTTGCTCCGCCGCAGCCGCATAACTGCCTCGATATTCAATAGCGTCTAATACCAGTAAAGCTTCAATACTTATTGCCGGAGTGTTCATTTCTACTTATCCAAAGTTAAGTTCTATTTAAAAATAGTGCTGCTTAAAAGCTAAGGCACAACAAAACTGTTCAAAATATTTGAACATATTAAACAAATAATAGGGGTTATTCACCTACAGCACAACTTATACAATAGCTCCACATTCAAGGAATAACTCCTAATCATCGACATTAAAGGTAATAACATGAATATCAAAAATATCACTAACAGCATCACTAAAACTGAACAGTCTATATCAGCACTACCATTACGATTAATCGCCGGCATTCTTTTTACTGCTCACGGCGCACAAAAACTTTTCGCTTGGTTTGGTGGTTACGGCTTAGAAGGTACCGGACAATGGATGGAGTCTATTGGACTAGCGCCAGGTTATTTAATGGCATTAATGGCAGGTAGCGCAGAGTTCTTTGGTGGCTTATTACTGATCATTGGCTTTCTTACCAGACCAACCAGCTTTGTTTTAGCCATAACTATGATGGTTGCGATTTTTAGTTTTCATTTAGAAAACGGCTTATTTATGGCGACCAATGGCTACGAATTTGCGCTTGCATTATTCGCAATATCAATCTCATTAATGTTTAGTGGTGCAGGAAAACTATCACTAGATAATGCAGTAGCGCAGCGTTTAGCTTAATCAGTCATTAACACACAACAGAACATTTTATATTTTAGAAACTAGAGGCACCGACCATGACATCAGTAAAGAGCAACTGGAACAGTAGTATTAAAGATGGAGAATACCAACGTAAAGAATCGCAATTTAGAAATTGGATAACCCCTGATGGTAGGGCCGGTATAAGCGGGCGTGAAGGCTTTAAAGCTGAAGCCGACCGTTATCACTTATACGTATCACTTGCTTGCCCATGGGCACATCGCACCTTAGTTTTCCGTCAATTGAAAGGCTTAGAAGATTTAATTACCGTCAGTGTTGTTCATCCCGATATGCATAACAAAGGTTGGAGCTTTACTCATGATGAAGAGTCAGCAAAGCTTTATGGCACAACAGGTGATGACTTATACGGGGATCACTTTATTGGCGAGAAATATCTTGCTCAAGACCCTGATTACAGCGGCGTAAATAGCGTACCAATTTTATGGGACAAGAAAAATAAAGTGATCGTTAATAATGAATCGTCAGAAATTATTCGCATGTTCAATAGCGCTTTTAATGATATTACCGGTAATACACTCGATTTTTATCCTGATAATTTACGGGAAACGATTGATATCGAAAATGACTTTATTTATCACAAAATTAATAATGGCGTGTACAAAACAGGTTTTGCGACCACCCAAGAATCGTATGACAAAAATGTAGCTGAGTTATTTTCAGCACTTGAGCAGCTTGAGAATAAGTTTTCAAAACAACGCTATTTAACAGGTAATGAAATTACAGAAGCTGATTGGCGTTTATGGGTTACCTTGGTCCGTTTCGATTCGGTCTACCATACGCACTTTAAATGTAACCTGAGGCTAATTGAACAATACAGCAATATTTATAATTTTATGTTAGAGCTGTACCAAATGCCTAATATCGCTAAAACATTTAATGAAGCGCATATAAAACGCCATTATTATGCAAGTCACTTATCGATAAACCCGTACGGTATTGTGCCAGTTACACATAAGCAAGATTGGACAGTGCCTCATCAGAGAGATGAGCAGCTTAGCTAACTCTTCGCGTAATAACACTCAGGTGTAACCTTAATCAATATGCTAGAGCGGAAGTAACTCATTGATAGAAAATAATACCTTTCTATCAATGAAACATATATTCACAGCGTAAGGAAATTTTATGATCAAACATTACCTTTATAAAAGCCTCGGCAATGCCAATCATGGCTGGCTTAAATCTAAACATCACTTTAGCTTTGGTAATTATTATAACCCTACACGTATGGGCTTTGGAAAACTACGTGTAGTGAATGATGACTGGGTAGCACCGGGCACTGGCTTTCCATCACACCCGCACCGTAACATGGAAATTATTAGCTTTATTCGCTCGGGTGCTGTTACCCATAAAGATAACGCCGGAAATAAAGGCATTACGCAAGCAGGTGAAGTTCAGGTTATGAGTGCAGGAACAGGGATTGTTCATTCAGAATATAACCGAAGCAAAGATCCATTAACGTTTTATCAAATTTGGATAGAGACAAACATTCAAAATGTGAAGCCAAATTGGGAAACAAAAAAGTTTCCAACAAAGCCAACTGAAAAATTCACATTGCTAGTCTCAGGTTATCCAGAAGATAAGGACCATGCTCTATTTATTAATCAAGAAGCACGTATATACGGTGGACAATTAACTAAAGGAACAATTGTTGAACACGATATTACACATACAGCCTATGTATTAGCTTCCAATGGCATGTTTAAAGTTGAAGACACTTCAATAAGCATAACGATGAATAAAGGCGATGGCGCTGAAATAACGAAGGCAAAGTCAATTAGGCTGAGAGCAGCAACAGATTGTGAAATAATCATTATTGATACAATCAATTAACTCAGTTACTAAAGATGGGTAATGATCGATTGCTGATCTTTTTTTGATATTTTACTAACCGTCAGCCGTTACGAATTGCCCATCCTCCGTTCAATTTCTCCGTTTGGAATTTAGTCGTCTACAATGATTGAATTCCAAGGGAATTTAATACTAAATATTAATATAACCAAAATGAAAATATAAGACGTTCTTGATAAAGCAATGCATAAACCTTGAGTTTAATTAAATTGTGAATAAAGTAAAAAAAACGAAGTCACAATTAATTGCCCCCCCATTAATTGATTAAACAGTTTTAATTTAAATTCACTGTTTAAAAATAGTGCTAATTTACCTCCTAATAAAGACCAAGAAAAAAGAGATAAATAACAGACTAAAAAGTAAATCAAAGAAAAAGTTAAAAACGCTTGGTGACTGTTCGGTACTGAAAATAAAGAAACACCAACCATACAAGCTACCCATGCCTTAGGGTTTAACCATTGTAATAGAAAACCTTGTATAAAAGTTGGTTGATTATTCTCTTTAATATCTAGTTCTGGTTTTGACGTCGCAATTACATACCCCAAATAAATAATAAAAAGTGAACCCATAACGGCTAGACATTTAAGGAAGTATGGGTATAAATTAATGATTTTAGAAAAACCTAAACCAATGAATAACAAAAGTAATGTGAAGCCAATCGTCCCACCTGAAACAAATGAAAATGTTTTACGCACCCCATAGCTAACTCCTGAAGATACAATGATCATATTTACTGGCCCTGGAGAGATTGACATAACCAGTGAGAATGAAACCATTGCAATCAATAACGACATAACTTTTCCTCTATTTTTTATAAATCATAAACCGCCTTTATTAATTAGATAAGGTGCTACAATCAAATGTCACTGTTCTAAATTCTTTAATAATAAAATTCAAATGATAAATGAATTACGCTCAATGGCTATTTTTGCTGAAACGATAAGGCAAGGCTCTTTTAGAGCTGCGGCTAAAAAACTGAAACTTTCACCTTCAGTTGTTAGCTATCAAGTTACCCAATTAGAAAAATCGGTAGGTTCAACGTTAATTTACCGATCAACTAGAAATTTGTCGTTAACTTCAGAAGGTAGGCTGCTGTATCAGCACGCTTTAAATATGATACAAGCTGCCCGTCAAGGCTTAAACCAAGTAACCTCAGAAAAAAAAGACTTAAGAGGCACTTTAACCCTCACACTTCCTTCTGCTTTAATTAAATCAGAGGTAAGTAAAAAGATAGCTCAATTTAGCAAGTTACATCCTGCTTTGAATTTAAAACTATTTTATACCGACAATAGACAAGATCTTATTAAAAAAGGTATTGATTTAGCATTTAGGGCAGGAAAATTAGATGACAGTAGCCTTATTTGTAAACGGATTGGAGAAATTCAAAGAAAGTTAGTTTGTTCACATGCATATTGGAAAGAAAAGAAAAACCCTACTTCTCCACTCGATTTGGCAAAGTGGAATTGGATAAAATTAGATATGCTGCCAAATCACAGAACGTTAATAAAAGCTGATGGTGAGAGAAGTGAGGTTTATTTCGAAAGTAATATCAGCGTAAATAGTGTTGAAGCTATGACTCAGCTTTGTATCAACGGTGCAGGTGTAGCCACACCTCCAGACTTTCTAATCAAACGAGAAATTAAAAATGATTTGTTAATTGAATTGCTACCAAGCTGGCAAGTAGAGCCGATCCCTTTATATGCAGTATGGCCAAGTAATATTTTTCAAAATAGTAATGCAAAACGATTATTAGATTTTTTAATATGAAAAAACTATAGATGAGTCAAAATAGATGCTTGATTCTTTTTGGTCATTTTACTCACCACCAACTTAAACGAATTATCCATCATCCGCTCAATTTCACCTTGGGGTATTGAGCCATCTAAAATGACACTATTCCAAGCAGATTTATTCATATGATAGCCAGGAATAACTGAAGGAAAAATATCACGGAGCATCACCGCTTCATCAGGATCACATTTTAGATTCATCCAATAATAGGTTTTAGCTTTATCATCAGTTTTAGCACTTTTAGCCGTTGAGCCATGAGCAATAGTGGCGAACATTTTGTTCTTTACTCGAAACACTTTTACATCATCACCAAAAGGGTAATAGAGGCTAGTTTCCGGTTTTGAAAGTAAATATTCTTGTGCTAACGCGTCATCCATTATTAACCCTTAACGACTTTGACTTATTTCACTACTGAAGAAATTTATTCTCACAAATTCTGTTCTATATTAATAGCATTTAACATAAATAAATGATTTGTGAGCATGTGAAATGTGCAGCACTCCAAGACCAAAACAGAAAGTGAAAGGTAAGCCATACTCCAATGTGGTCAGTATTTTAGCTTCATTAGATAATGAAGCCAGAATGAAGTTTACTCAACGAGCTAACCAAGCTTCTATACATCGCGATGAAATAAAAGCTCAAGAACATGCCAAGCAAGTATCTCAAAAAGCATTAGTAATACCAAAACCAAACAAAGCCAAGAAACTTCAACGCTCTTGGCTTTATTGGTTATTATCAGCGAGTATCAGTGATATTTTTCGTCATTTTTTTCATTTACAAAAAAAGTAATATGTTAAAGGACGTTTAAAAACTATAAGCTAATTCAGCCCATGCACTTAAACCCGAAGAAGGTAAACGTGCCATAACATCAATCTCACTACCTTGTACTCGATTATAACCACCTAAATGGTTTTGATAATTTTTATCAAGTAAATTATCAAAACCTGCACGTAAGGTCACTTCACTATTTAGATAATATTGAACATCAACATTAATGGTGGCGTAACCCGCTGTTTTTTGTTCCATATTGGTTGCAGATACATGCTTTTGCGCTACAACAGCAACTAACGTGGTGTTTATCATCCAATCTTCTTGGTCATAAGCAATTTTAACCTGAGCATTCAAAGGAGCAACGCGATATAAATTATCATTTACATCACGGCGCTTTCCTCGAACATAACTCGCAACTCCTGATAACTGGAATTGCTGATTAAACTGATAACGCCAGTTAACGTCAATACCTGATAATCTAGCGTCGACATTAGTAAATTTAAGTGGATTTTCATCTCCAGACATCATTTTAGCGATCATTTTTGCTGACATATCAGTCATACCAAGAGCTGTGCCTTGGATATAATCATTAATGTTTTGATAAAAAACATGTGGAGATATCGCGAACTTTTTAATTTGATAATTTAAACCCAGATCAATTTGATAAGCCGTCTCAGCCTTTAAATTAATATCGCCAATATATGTATTACCATCCGCTAAACCACCGGTTGACTCCATCGGCGTCCATAAATAGCGTTCTTGGTAGGATGCAGCCCTATTTTTAATACCTAAACCTACATTGGCAGACAAATCATTTGATAATTGTGTTTCAATGTTTAATGAAACATCGACCAAGGTGTCAGTTACTGAACGATCAGCTTGGTTGAAATCGTTTTGTAAACCACTCGCCAACTGCCCCATCGTTGTCATAGACATCATTGCCATCGAAGTGAATGTTTCATCTGCATCGGATTTAATGTTTTTTATTCTTGTGCCAAATTGCACATTGGTATCATCAAATTGTTGTTGCCATTGCACATAAAAGCCTAGTCGATCATCTCGAACGTTATTGAAATTAACCACTTTGAACATAGTATTATTGGGATTGGTGATCACCGAATCATGTGTGGCTAAATAACCATCCAAACCAAATTCTAGTTCACCAAAAACAAAACCTTTTTGCATTGAAAAACTAAAGTCGGTGCTTTTAGCATCGGCATTGTTTCGTCTATTCTTCATTGGATCATTTTTTTCACGCATTAGAAAGTTTGTCATGCCATGATCCGCATCAACAAAACCTAATGTCCAAGTAGTCTGCCAATCATTTAGCATGAACTGACCATCAACACTGGTTCTATGGCTGAAAATATATTCAATATCCATAGGTAATGCTGGCGTACCAGAGTCTTGGGTATCGGTGTAATGATAACTTAAACCTAATTCTGCACTATTATTCTCATAACGAATGTCAGTACCAAACTGTCGTTTTTCAAAAGCAGTAGGAGCAAGGGATTTCCCATTGCCACTTTCCATGTCTTTACCAGATTGCAAATTGGCATATAACATCATGCCTAGATTGTCTTTACTGACATTCACTACAGAAGCAAGAGTTTTTGCTTGGTTGCTGCTGCGATAACCAGTTTGTAAATCGCCATTGGTGTGTAGTTTATCTTGCTGAGTAATTTCTGCTTTTCTCATTTTAACAGCAATAGAGCCCGCTAAAGTATCTATACCTGCAGCAACAGGAACTACACCACGATAAACCGCCATTGAATCAACAATTAATGGTGTTGAATAACTTAAGGGGGTATCCATAGCATTAGGACCTGCTCCAATTACTGGGTGACCATCAAGTGAAATAGCAACACGATCACCATAAAGCCCGCGGTATTGCGCAATACCGGTAACTGCACCATTACGATTGATATTGGCACCTGGTACCGATGATAACCAATTGGCTAAATCTGCTTCACTGGTTTTCCCTTGCGCAAAATCTTCATTGTTTTCTACGCCCTGATGGCGTTGATGAGTAATAGTGATCACTTCAAAATCGATTATCGGCTCAGGCGCATCATCAGCATAACTGGGTAATACTGAGCAACTAATAGAAGCTAAAAATACTTTAACCGCAAGGGCGCTTGGTTTTAAAGAAAAGGACATGGTGACTGCTTATATTGAGTAAAGTTGAATTAAGTTGTCACTATTTTCTGAGTAATAGTTGTTGAAAACAAAAGAAAAATCGAATTATGCGACATAATGTCGCAGAGAAAAAACGCTAGCTTGATGTACATCAAAAAAAGCAGTTAACAAAACACTATTTATCACCTATTCCACACTTTGTTACACGCTTTATCATTTTTACACCTGATAATAGATGACAATTACTCAGACAATGTCACAATGGCAATGCAAATAATAATAAGGATGATAAATGAAAGGTTTAGTGAGTCTTCTACTCATATTTTTTAGCTGTATTAGTACAGCAACAGAGCAAGCAGAAGTAATATTTAAACAATTGGCGCCATCTCTCTATCAAATACGCTTAATTGATAAAGCCAGTGGTGAGAAATCTTCGATTGGCTCGGGTTTTCAAATTACTGCCGATGGGTTAATTGCAACTAACTACCATGTGATTTCTGGTTATGCTCGTCACCCTGAAAAATACAAAATTGAATATTTAGATGACCAAGGCAATAGAGCAGCATTAACATTAAAAAGTGTTGATGTTATCAATGACTTAGCATTGGTGCAGCGTGAAGTATCTGAGCCAATGGCATATTTTAGCATTGCTGATAAAGTACCAAGTAAAGGTGAAGAACTCTTTTCTTTGGGTAATCCCCATGATTTAGGCATGATCGTAGTGCCAGGTACTTATAACGGCCTAAAGAAAGAGTCGTTTAATGATCGTATTCATTTCACCGGCTCAGTTAACTCAGGAATGAGTGGTGGTCCAGTAGTCAATAAATACTCCAAAGTTGTTGGTATTAATGTCGCAACATCGGGTAATCAAATCGGCTTTTTAGTTCCTCATCAGAAACTTGCTGCGTTATTTAACTCTTATCAACAATCACAAACAACCAA
>Ga0209396_1000096_pt1 | contig 123674 bp, 114 predicted proteins | sample GOMGulsemesocosm_6_FD_184638 | JGI IMG/M metagenome (GOLD analysis project Ga0209396, IMG submission 184638) | Methane-oxidizing microbial communities from mesocosms in the Gulf of Mexico - GOM8C Gulf of Mexico (SPAdes) (version 2) | ecosystem: Environmental > Aquatic > Marine > Cold seeps...
AGAGAAGGGATTATCAATGTTGACGAAATCTAGGTTTCTGCGTGTATAATAACCTTATTCTTCTCTTTGGTTCTTTATGATTAATTTATCTTAATTTAAACTTTTTATTTAAAAGGCTAACTTAAGAGGTGTATAAAACATAGCTAATAAGTGCAAAGTTCAAAGATTAGTGCATATTTACAAAGTCCACCAAATTTTTAATTTGGCTATTAAAATGAAAAAGATAATAACAAAATATAAAAATGTGGCTAAGTGCTAACCCGAAAATTAGTACTTTTAAATACGCTACATTTCATACACAAAGCGTTATGCCCAATTAGACAAAACACCAGAAAACATACATTTCTCGGAATAAAAAAGACAAATAATTAATGAAACATATTGAAAAAGCGGAAAGCAAACACTTAGATAAAATAATATCAGATATTAGAGACGGAAAATATGTAATTCCTGATTTTCAACGAGAATTTGAATGGAACCCTTGGGATGTTAATGGATTAATTGCCTCAATTTTTATGGATTATTACATTGGGACTTTACTTCTTTGGAAAGCGAGTAAAAATAATGTTAAGGTTCTAAATTGTGAAGCAATAAAAGGTTTCAAAGGAGAATTAAAACCCGAACATATAGTTTTAGATGGTCAACAACGATTGACTGCAATGTATTTTGCATTTTTCAATCCCGACATATCATATCCAAAGAGAAAAAATAGATGCTACTTTTTTATGAACATCAAATCATTAGTTGAAGAAAACTATGAAGATGCTTTTTATTATAAATGGGAAACAAAACATTACACAAATTTCTTAAATAATCTTGAATTACAATACGAACAAAATACCTTTCCATTACAAACTATCGGAAAAGGAACTTGGGAAATGATGGATTGGTTAAAAGGTTATGAAAGTTATTGGAAAACACAAGAAACGGAACATTCAAAAACTGAAACTGAAGAATTTGACGAAAATCAATTAAAAGAGCATACCGAAAGAACAGAATACATAAACAATTCAATCAATTTAGTACCTGAATTAACAAAAGTACTTAGAGAATTATTAAGTGATTATAATTTGAGTTATATCGAATTAGATAAAGACATTTCTATTGCTAAAGTATGTGATATTTTCACGCATATTAATAGTAAAGGTGTGCCACTAAGTATTTTTGACTTACTAAATGCAATTCTACGTCCTTATGAAATTAATCTAAAAGAAATGTGGCGTTCAGTTTCAGACGATTTAGATTATACCGACCAAGACAAAATGAAAATTTATGTTTTTCAAGTAATGTCAATTTTAGAACAGACTTATTGCTCTTCTAAATATTTGTACTATTTAGTTCCACAAGCAATCAAGACAATTAAAGAAAATGGTTCAAAGAAAAAGATAGTTTTAATAGATACAAAAGAAGAATTTGAAACAAAATGGAATTCATCTGTTAGTTCTTTAAAGAAAGCAATTAGCACATTGAAAAACCCAAGAGATTTTGGAGCAATCAACTCTTCTTTCGTCCCTTATCCATCAATTATTCCTGCATTTACAGCAATAAAAAAACACGTAGAAGAAAAAGGTTACAAAAATATTCTTGACGTTAATTCTAAGATTAAAAAATGGTATTGGTCATCTATTTTTACATTAAACTATTCAAGTTCTGTAGAAAGTACATCAGCAAAGGATTTTTTAGACCTAAAAAAATGGTTTGTTGATAACACAGAAGAACCTGAAAATTACACTAAATTTCTTCAAGATTTTGAAAATCAAAACTTCCAAAATCAGACATCAAAAGGAAGTGCAATTTACAATGCAATATTTAATATATTAATACTAAATGAAGCAAGAGATTGGTACACATCTGAACTTCCTGAATATGAAACTTTAGACGACCATCATATTGTTCCACATTCTTGGGGAAAGAAAAATATAGGAAAAGATATTAATTCAATTCTAAACAGAACACCACTTTCGCCAGCAACAAACAGACACATCATTAGTGATAGAATGCCTAATGAATATCTAAAAGAAATGTTGGAGAATAATGGTTCTGAAAAATTTTACAAAATTCTAAAGTCGCATTTAATTTCAAAAAAAGCAGTTGATATTTTGATGCGTACACCTTTTAAAAAAGAAGATTATTACGAATTTATTGCGGAAAGGGAAAAGTCAGTTAAAACATATATCAAATCGAACATAATAGAAGATATTAACGAACTTCCTGTTGAACTCAAGGCATTAAATGATAAAATTGAACAATTAGAATTGAATTTACGTGATGAAATTGCTTCAAAAGTAGATATTAGTGAGTATAACCAATTAATTCCACCTCATATAATAGACAAAGTATCTAAACGAATTCAAAATACATTAAAGAAAAACCCAAGTCTTACAATTGAAGATTTTAACAGCACAAGAAAAAAATTAGACTATTTTGATTTACAAGAATATTGTGATGTAATAACATCAAAATCATCTTGGAGTTTATATGAACGTAAGTTCAAAAACAAACAACAATTAATGGACAAGTTTAGCAAACTTGGAGAACTTAGAAATGCAATTAGACATAGTCGAGATGTAAGTGAAGTTGCTCTTTTAGAAGGTAAAGCATCTATAATTTGGTTTAACGAATTAATATAAATTGAACAAGAAAAAAGAATAAAAAGGGCATAACAAAATGTATAAGTAATAAGGGGGGGGCAGATAAAAATTGAAAGTTCAGAGCATTGAATGAAGTCCGCCAAATATAAAATTTAAGTTGTATAAAAAATACAAATGAAATTATTATATTTGGCTAAGTCTAACTTGAAAGTGTAGTATTTCAAAACCCCTTACTACTCATACATAGACCGTTAGCAAACATTAGGTTACTGAAAATGAAAAAAATCAACATTATTGATTCCTAGAATTCTATTCATAATTGCGCAAATGGAAATTAACTATAACATTGTCAGTTTAATCGATATACTCGGATTAGTTCAAGGAGTGTTTTTAGGCTTGGTATTAATAATTGAGGGCAGACGCATAAAACCCAAACTTTTTTTAGGCTTATTTCTAATTGCGTATTGCGCAGAACTCTTAAACTCAATCCTTCTCGATTTAAATATTCTTGAATCAGAACCTTGGTTACTGTTTTTGCCATTTAACTTTTTTTATTTAATACTTCCTTTATTCTATATATATGTTAAAGGAATTTCTAATATTAATTTAACTAAAAAGAAAATTGTACTCATCCTTTTGCCTGGAATACTAGAGTTTATAAGTTATACAGCACTTTTTATGCTAAGTGTGGGTACAAAAGTGAAATTGCATAATTCAGAAAGTTTTTCTAATGTATTGTCTCTGATTGAAATATTATCATTTGCATATTCAATATATTATATCTTCTTAACTATTAAATTCATTAATAAGCAAAAGACAAAAGTTGAAGAATTTTACTCAAATACAGAAGGAAAATTACTCACTTGGGCAAAGAATGTTCATATGTTTCTGTTTTCCTTTCTGATTATTATGCTGTCTTCACTCTTTTTAGAAGGAACATTTTATGATAATTACATCTATCCAGCCATTTCAACAATTAATGTCGTTTTTATTTTCTGGATAGGAATTTCCGGTATAAAGCAATCTAAACTTTTTGTTTATAAAATCGCTAGTATTAAAAAGATAGACCATCAACAAAGTGATGTTAATGAAACCAATAATAGATTAAAAACTAATAATAAAGATCATTATGAAAAGCTAATTACATTAATGGATGATGAAAAATTATTTTTAGAGCCCAATTTATCTTTAGCAGATGTGTCTTTAAAACTTAAAATAACGCAACGGAATTTATCGGAACTCATACGAGACGAGTCTGACAAAAACTTTAATCAATTTGTAAATCATTACCGAGTAGAAGAAGCAAAAAAGCTATTATTAGATACTTCAAACGATCATTTAAACATGTTAGGAATAGCTTTTGACTCAGGATTTAGTTCAAAAGCAACATTTTATAGTGTTTTTAAAAAACACACTTCCCACACACCTACATCGTTTAAAGATAGTATATTACCATAAAGTTACACGAGTCTACTATTATGTAATAAGTCTAGAAAACGGTTTTCTAGACTCAACAAGCCTTTTTTAAGACTTCTAAAATAGTCCTTGGTCGCATCTTTGCACCAACAAATCAAGAATTAGAATTATGAAGACTAACAAATTGACTTTGGTGGTTATAATCTTTGTTTGGGTTCTTTTCATTGTATGGGAGTTACTTATAACAGAATGGAGTCTTATAAAAAACAAAAATATATTTAGGGTAGATATACTTATTATTTTTCCACTACTTCAGTTTGTAACAATTTATACACTAATTAAAGTGTTTAGTAAAATCAAAATAACAAAATAAATAACGGCCAATAAGGCACTAAAAATTAAAAAAAATGAAAACTAAAAATTTAATCAAAACAGTAATTTGCTTATTAACTCTAACCTTAACATTTGGTTGTTCTAGCGATGATTCATCAGATCCTACAGTAGACAATAGAAGTTTTACATTAAATTCTAACACAGATTATGTTATTAACATGGATGGCACTGTAAATATAATTGTTACAGGGGATTTTTCGCATGAGGTTGAAAATTTAAATATTGGTCAACTTATAAATCAAGGAATTGTATTTGGTACTTCGTCTCAAACCGAAGTAAATGCAAATAATACAGTCTCACCACTTGGTAATGAGTTTGAATCTTTAATAAGAGATTTAACTGGTGGAACAACGTATTATGCCAGAGGGTATTTTCAGTATGATAATGGAGATTATTATTATGGAGATGAAATACAAATCTCTACAGATATAGATGCAAGTGGAGTTAGAGAAATTACTTTAGAGATTGAATCAAACCCTTTTAGTATAGGAGCGGATTTCGTTACAGTTGACATAACCGTTAGTGATCTTACCAAAGAAATACCTACAGAATTAGGTATTGAATACAGTGTAAATAGCGATTTTACTAATAGCAGCACTAAGAATTCACCAAATTATGAAGGACTTTATAACTCAAACGGTGAGTTTCTAATTATAAATACTCAAGTAGTTGCAGAACCTTTATTACCTGCTACTCAATACTATTTTAGACCTTACGTTAAATATGCTGACAATACAGTAACAAATGGAGGAACTAGTACTGCTTCTTTTACTACAAACTAAATAGAATAAAACGTTTGCTAACAATGGTAACCGTTGCACAAGTCATAGAAAATAGTAATTAATAGTTCGAAATCTCCTTTTCAAGGGGGGGCTTATTTTAAGATGAAGAATAATTCTTTAATTTAACATGGTGTAATCAAGTCTATTTTGAAGACCAGTATACGTTTTAGTACATTTAAATAACAACGTAATATCCCTGCATCACTTTTTACTTTTTTAGTAATGAATTTTAGGTGTTTCTTTAGATTATAAGCAATATCAGACAACTGCATTACCTTATTTGCTTGCTGTATTCCTATTGTATTTATTTTTCTGAGCCCCATAAACTGAGTGAGTGTACCAAAAACTGGCTCTACAGTACTTTGCCGCTTCCTTTTCATATAACGACCTTGTTTACTATTTACTCGAGCTATATTACGTTCATATTCTTCTCTATAAAAAGTCACATTAAACTTCTTTTCTTTAGATGATTTACCTAAACATTTCTTAGCCAATGGACAGTCTTTACAAATCTTCGATGAGGCGCGATATTCTTTCTTTTTAGTATTGTTTTTCTTCTCATAAAAAACCTTCTTAAAAGGAATGACCTTTCCTTGTGGACATAAGTAATGGTCTGCATCCTTATTATACGTGAAATTATCAGGACAACCTTTATAAGTTCCATACGGAGGTATATAGCTAGTCAAACCTTTTGCTTCTAAAAAAGCATAGTTCTCGCCGCTACTATAACCTGTGTCTGCAACGCAGTTTTTCCACAGTAAACCATGTTTCCATAAGCGACTATGTAAACGATTGGTAATATCTTGTAAATACTGATTGTCTTTTTTACAAGCATGATACCCATGAATATCAGTAATAACATGGTTTGCTATACCGACACTTAACTGACTCATATAATTTAACTTCCTCGCTTTTCCTGGCTTAACACTTATTCGAGCATCAGGATCGGTAGGACTATAATGAGTTTTGTTGGAAGTATACCGCGAACCTTTATTACTAGAGCCTGGGCGCTGATCTTTTGACCACTTTTTATTCCTGCTTTTTAAAGCTAATAAGTCCCCTTCACTAGCACTTATTGTTTGTTGTAATAACGAAGCTTTATTCTCTTTGACTTGTCGGAATGCTTCTTTATCGACTTGACTAATAGCACGTATCTGTTCTAAATGAACCCTTAACTCCTCTTCAGGTACTTTCAATTCCAAACTATCCATAGAAGCATTCGCCTTTATTGGAGCGGAATCTATGGTTTGAGTGTGACCGCTTACCATGCCCTTTTCAATACACATTGCTAATATTGAAACAAAAACACTCTCGAAAACTTCTTCTGGAAAAAGCTGTCTTGTCCGACTGATAGTAGAATGCCATGGTAAATCCTCGTCGATATCGTAACCTATAAAGTAAAGGATATCCAACCGCATACTGCAATGTGAGATTAGTTTACGATCACTGATGATATTTTCTAAATAACCAACCAAACACAACTTGAAGAATACAACAGGATCAATGCTTTTTTGTCCGCTTGTACCATAATAACGCTGAGTAGATCTATACAAAAATTGGAAATCTAATGCCGCTCCCAATCGTCTATAAAAATTACACTTAGGTATACGGGAACTCAATTGAAAATTGTTGAATAATTTCTCTTGGTAAATCTTTTGGCCTTGCATAACTAAAGATAAGCATTTTATTACATATATTTAGACTTGTGCAACAGGCACAAAGGCTATAAAATAATACGGGTGTTGGCATATAATTCAGTACGTAAGTGTATATTTACAATTGACCGCTAAATATTTAATTTAGCTTTTGAACTAAACAATATAAAACGAAACAAAATATTTGCTAAGTGCATTAACCAAAAGTCATTTTACTTTTGCGCACACGGTGTTTAGCTGAACGTTATGGTTTATAATGAGCTCGTTACTCAAAATAAACTATTGATTAAACTAACTAATTTTTAACACAAAAACGGTATGAAAAACAAAATTAAAAATATTGCTAAACTAGGAATTCTACTCTTTGGTATTTCTTTAATGATAATTAGCTGTCAGAAAGATGATTAATACATTAATTCGAAAGATTTATACTAAAAAAAGATCAATAATTAGATATTTTGAAATTAGAAACAAATCTAAAATATTTTGTATTGGTCGGAATAAAACCGGAACAACGAGTATGGCAAAAATTTTCAGAATTTTAGACATTCCTGTTGGCAATCAAAGAAGGGCTGAATTATTAGCCAAAAATGTTTTAAATGGCGACTATAAAGAGTTTCTTAAGTATATAAAATCTGAAGGAGTAGCATTTCAGGACACACCTTTTAGCCTATCAATCACCTATAAAATATTGAATGAAAAATTTCCTGATAGTAAATTTATTTTGACTATTAGAGATTCTCCAGAAGTTTGGTATAATTCCTTAACTAAATTCCACGCCAAGCTTTTTGGAAACGGTAAAATCCCAAAAAAAGCTGACTTAATTAGAGCTAAGTATATTTATCCCGGTTGGATGTGGGAAATTAATCGATTACATTATAAAACCCCTGAAGACGATGTTTACAATAAAGAAATACTAATTAAACATTACATAGATTACAATAACGACGTAATTAATTACTTCAAAAATCAACCAGAAAAATTATTAGTAATAAATCTTAAAGAACAAAATGCTTCCGAAAAAATAAATAACTTTTTGAATTCAAGAAAAAAATTGGATGCTATTCCTTGGGAAAACAAAACTTAAATAAAACTGACTACAACAATTACAACCGCTACACAAACCTATAAGCTCATACCGTTTTTAAGTTTTACCGCGCTTTTTTTTGGGTGTTTTTTTGTTTACTTATAACTACTATAAAGCATGACTAACAAAATCCTTTTACTACCGCTATTCTTTTTATGTACTTTTATACAATTAAAAGGGCAATCTCTTAATGCTTTACAGCAAAAAATAAATACCATATTAGCTGACAAAGATGCCATTGTAGGGGTTTCAATCATAGGTCCAAACCCAAATCAAACCCTAGCTATAAATGGCGATGCACATTTGCCCATGCAAAGTGTTTACAAACTTCACTTAGCTTTAGCAGTACTTGATCAAGTAGATAAAGGAATATTAAGTTTAGATGATAAAATTTCAATCGACAAAAAAAATATAAACACCTACACTAATTTATGGAGTCCTATTCGGAAAAAATATCCTAACGGAACGGTATTAACTTTAGCCGATATCATTAAGTACACTGTTGCTGTCAGTGATAATTTAGGTTGTGATTTACTTTTCGAATTAATCGGAGGCACAGAAGTAGTACAATCCTATTTTCATAAAATTGGAGTTAAAAACATTGCAATTGTATCTAATGAAGTGGTTATGCAAGCTGAATGGAAAAATCAATATGATAATTGGACTACCCCAAACGCAGCAAATAAAGTACTACAATTGTTCTTTAAAAATGAAAACAACCTACTAACTACGGAGAGTTATAATTTTATACTGAAGGTATTAAAAGGAACGATTACTGGTAAAAAAAGTATCAAAGGGCAATTACCCAAAGATGCGATTGTTGCGCATAAAACTGGCCATTCTGGAAAGAACAACCAGGGTTTAACAGCGGCCTTAAATGACATCGGAATTGTGTTTTTACCTAGTGGAAAACATTTCTATTTAAGTATTATGGTTAGTAACTCAAAAGAAGACAGTAATGTGAACAGTAAAATAATAGCAGATATCGCAAAACTTACTTGGGATTACTTTGAAAAAAATTAAAATTCTTCTCTAAAAAAGCAAGAACGTGGTCAACTCCCTTTACAGAAAAAAGTTCCTACATTAGCTAACGTAAATCATCACAAAACAAAACCGATCATTGAATTTCTAAAAATAACTACAAGTACACATGCTAAAATTTATTCATAAACCAAGGGTAACAATGCCTTTGGTTTTTTGGGCAACAAAATCATTCATATTTCAGCTTAACTTACAAAACAATCCAAGCTACTCCACTTTTAAGTTAACCACCAAACCTTCATTATTACGTACATTAAAAACAGTATTGTCTTCAAAAATTAAATATTGCCCTTTCACCCCTTTTAATACTCCAGAATATTCAGGTGTTTTAGATAGGTTCAAACTTTTAACTTTTTCAGGATATTTATCTACAGGAAAGTTTAACACTAACACAGATTCATCGTTTAAAACATACTCCTTTACCTCGTCTGGTAAAAATTGTTTTAAATCGTCCCTTACTTGAGTTAAATCAGCTTCAGCAACTTCATTTTTAAGCATTGCTCTCCAATTTGTTTTATCAGCAACATGATTTTTTAAAGCAACCTCAGCAATACCAGCTAAATATCTATTTGGCGCTTCTACTATTGGCAGAGCCTGTACTGCTCCTTGATCTATCCAACGAGTTGGCACTTGAGTTTTACGTGTAACACCAACTTTCACATTACTACTTAATGCTAAATACACAATATGCGGTGTTAATTGTACCCGTTGTTCGTATACTAAATCTCTATCAGCAATACCTAAATGTGCTGTCGATTTTTCAGGGTGCATTATCCACTCTCCAGCTTGAGGCGCATCGAAAAAACAAGACTTACAAAACCCTTGCCTATAAATTTCTTTGTTTTTTGCACAACTCATGCATTGATACTTTTCAAAAGAAATACTGAACATTTTCCCTAATAACTGGTTCACATTCAGCACATCATTATCAAAAACCATATAATATTGGATTGTTTCTTGTAAATCAGTTTGCATTTTCTGTAAAACACCTTGGTATTGCATATCAATATTTTTATGTAAATTTAGGGCTAAAGATAAATTATTTATGCCAATTCCTTTAGTAAACTCTGTAGTCTCTTGGTTTTTAAAAAAAAGAATTCATCAAATAGAGTTCTTCTCAAAATATCCAAATGAAGTACAACACGAATTGCTTTTTAATTTATTACAACAAGCCAAGAATACTGCTTTGGGTAAAAAACATGACTTTTCATCTATTAAAACCTATGAAGACTTTATAGCTCGAGTGCCCGTAATAACTTATGAGGAAATGGAGCCTCTTATAGAAAAATCACGAAAAGGCGAACAACAATTATTTTGGGAAAGCCCTATAAAATGGTTTGCAAAATCAAGCGGAACCACCAATGCAAAAAGTAAATTTATTCCTGTAAGTCAGGAATCCTTGGACGATTGCCATTATAAAGGAAGTAAAGATTTACTGTGTTTGTATTTAAACAATAACGAAAACTCACAACTATTTACTGGTAAGGGATTGCGCTTAGGTGGTAGCAAAGAATTATATCAGGAAAATGGAACTGTTTTCGGTGATTTGTCTGCCATATTGATTGACAACATGCCTTTTTGGGCCGAATTCAGCTCTACCCCAAGTAGTAAAGTTTCTTTAATGGATAATTGGGAAACGAAATTACAAGCTATTGTTGATGAAACCATAAATGAAAATGTAACAAGTTTGGCTGGCGTTCCATCATGGATGTTAGTGTTATTAAACCAGGTATTGGAAACAACTCAAAACAAGCATCTCTTAGAAGTTTGGGAGAATTTAGAAGTATATTTTCATGGTGGGGTTAGTTTTGAACCTTACCGTGATCAATACAAAAAACTGCTTCCAAAAAACGATTTCAAATATTACGAAATATACAATGCCTCAGAAGGGTTCTTCGCTATTCAGGACAGAAATGGTTCCTCGGAATTATTATTAATGCTAGATTATGGTATTTTTTATGAGTTTTCTGCGATGGACACTTATGGAACAAGTCAACAAAAAATGATTCCTTTAAGTGAAGTAATAGTTCATGTAAATTATGCCGTAATTATTACAACCAATGCTGGTTTGTGGCGTTATAAAATAGGCGATACTGTTCGTTTTACTTCAACTAGCCCATATAGAATTAAAGTTACCGGCAGAACCAAACATCATATTAATGTTTTTGGCGAAGAGTTAATGATTGAAAACTCCGATGAGGCATTGAGAATTGCGTGTGTAAAAACAAATTCTGAAATTAAAGAATATACTGCTGCTCCAATTTTTATGATTGGCACAGAAAAAGGCGCTCATGAATGGTTAATTGAATTTAAAAGAGCTCCAGAGAATATGGAATATTTTTCGGAGTTATTAGACAATGCTTTAAAATCGTTAAATTCCGATTATGAAGCAAAGCGTTTCAATAACATTACCTTAAACCATCCTAGATTGCATGTTGCAAAGCAAAACTTATTTTACGATTGGTTAAAACACAATAGTAAATTAGGCGGACAAAATAAGATTGCTCGTTTATCGAATTCTAGAAATTTTATTGAAGAGTTATTGAAAAATAATTAAGTGGAGATCTTAAATAATTCCCCAACGTTTTGAACACTTTCTGCTACTGAAATAAATTTAATATCAATAGTCTTTTCTAATTTTGTATTATCATAAATCAATTGTTTAAAGGCTGAATTTACCGTAGCTTTAAAAACACTTCTTTTTCTCCTAAAAATAAAACTTACTAAACTATCTACATATAAATACAGTAGCAATTGCCAACGCTTCACTTCTTGTAGTTTTTTAATACTTCCAACAGTATCAGAAATAGCTTGTAGCAATTGTTCGTACCCAATGTTTTCAGAAACCACAATAAATTGCTCATTAACAACTCCTGAATTCATTAATTTAACCATTGCAGCTGTTACATCATTTACATCAACAACACCAACAGTTCCTGAAGTATAATAATGAAATTTGCTTGCTACCTTAGTGAAAATCTCTCCTGTTCCTGAGCTCCAAAAACCCGGACCTAATATAACTCCTGGCTGTACTATTACAACATCTAATCCTTCCTGAGTACCTCGCCAAACTTCAAGCTCAGCGTCATACTTGGTCATTGCGTAAATATTTTGCGTATTATTTTCCGGATTCCAACGTGTTTCCTCAGTAATCGGTTTTTTTAACTCTTCCCCTAGAGTAGCTATTGAACTTACATGACATAATTTAGATACCTGATTACTCAAACATAAATTCACAATATTAGCAGTACCAATTACATTTACTTGTCGTGATTTTTGATAATCTTTGGGATTAAAAGAAACTAATGCGGCACAGTGATAAACTAATGCTACTTCCTGAAAAGTCAAGTCCAATGCAGGAACATCAGTAATATCAGCTTTAACCCATTCTATTTTATCGAAAACAGCAGTAGGATCATCGGTATAAAATGAGAACACTTTTTTAACCATTTCAAATTTTGAATCATCTCTATAGATAGCTCTTACTGATTTTCCATCAGTTACTAACTTATACAACAAATGCGTCCCTAATAATCCTGTTCCTCCTGTTACTAAAATCATAAAGCCAAATTAGTCTTTTTTCATTTTATACGATTATATTTGCTTAAATTTTAGTTGAAATATGATGAATTTTGTAGAAGAATTACGTTGGAGAGGAATGCTCCACGATATTATGCCAGAAACGGAAGAGATGCTTTTAAAAGAATCTACCGCTGGTTATATTGGATTTGATCCAACTGGAGAATCATTACACATTGGTAGTTTGGTACAAATCATTATATTAATGCATTTCCAAAAAGCAGGACACACACCTGTTGCTTTAGTTGGTGGTGCTACGGGTATGATTGGTGATCCTTCAGGGAAATCAGCCGAACGTAACTTATTAAATGAAGAAACTTTAGCCAAAAATATTGCTGGAATCAAGAGTCAATTAGAACGCTTTATCGATTTCAATTCTGACATTTCAAACAAAGCTAAATTGGTAAACAATTACGATTGGATGAAAGACTATTCATTCATCGATTTTGCACGTGATATCGGTAAGCACATTACGGTAAACTACATGATGTCGAAAGAGTCTGTAAAAAAACGTCTAGGTGCTGAATCTAAAGTTGGAATGTCATTTACTGAATTCACCTACCAATTGTTTCAAGGATATGATTTCCTACACTTATACCGTGAGCTGAATTGTAAAATTCAAATGGGTGGAAGTGACCAATGGGGAAATATCACTACAGGTACGGAATTGGTACGTCGTGTTGCTGGAGGAAAAGCCTATGCCATGACTTGCCCTTTAATTACTAAAGCTGATGGAACAAAATTTGGAAAAACTGAAGGAGGAAATGTTTGGTTAGACAGGCACAGAACTTCTCCATATAAATTTTACCAATACTGGCTAAATGCTTCTGATGAAGATGCTGAAAAGTACATCAAAATATTTACTTTTTTAGATAAGAAAACTGTTGAAGCATTAATCGCTGAGCATAAAGAAACGCCACATTTGCGTTTATTACAAAAAAGAGTTGCTGACGAAGTTACCACTATGGTGCATTCAAAAGAAGATTTAGACAATGCTATAAAAGCATCAAATATCTTATTTGGAAAATCAACTTCTGAAGATTTAAAAACTTTAGATGAACAAACTTTCTTAGATGTTTTTGACGGAGTTGCACAAGCTGAAATTACTCGTGAAGATATTGAAAATGGACTGGATATGATTGGTGCTTTAGCAGCAAAAACTGGTTTTTTAAAGTCTAATGGAGATGCGCGTAGAGCGTTAAAAGAAAATGCTATTTCAGTCAATAAAGAAAAAGTAAAAGAAGATTTTTCTATTACTTCTGCCGATTTAATTAACGATAAGTTTGTATTGCTACAACGTGGTAAGAAAAACTACTATGTACTTGTTGTAAAATAATTGAACAGTACATATTAAAAAAAGGCTTTATCTGATAAACAGATAAAGCCTTTTTTTTTTTACGGTTTGTATGTTATCTATTTAGTCTCAATTGTAAAGAAACTAGCTTGTAATAAAGGTGTTCTATCATCAAAGTTAAAATCATAAAATTTAGCATCATCCTCTAGAATAGAAATATTCTGAATGCTTCTACCTATTTCCGTTTTGCTCTCATCAAAAGCTTTTAATTTAACTTTTCCATCAAATGATTTTTTTGATATTAAATAAACAGAAACTTTTTTGATGTTAGTTGTGTCACTATATTTCTTCGAAGTTCTACCCAAATTAAAATATGTTGTAAATAATGAATCTGGAACCACATTAGCCTGATTGATACTTTTATCATAACCTGAAGTCATTCCTTTTATCACTTCTCCTACCCCTTCTGTTACCGACGCTATTGCCTCTTTCCCATCTGTTTTCAACGCATCACCAGCCCCTTTTAATAGTTTTGATTTTATTGATACAATTGCATTACCTTCCGCTTCTGCTTTTTCTTTTTTCTCCTCTGTGCTTAAACATGAAACAAAGGCAATTGAAAGCCCCAAAACTATTACATTCAACTTCATCTTATTCATAATTATCTTTTAAATTTTTAGCAATTTATAATTTATCTTTTAAATAAATTCTATTTAGCGTCACTCATTTCTTTTTCTAAATGATCAAGGTAAAGTATCCCATTTAAATGATCTATTTCATGCTGAAATATTACTGCTGTAAACGCTTCAATCATTTCTGCATGATGTGTCCCGTCCATTTTATCGTACTCCAACAATATCGCATACGCACGATTTTTAGTAGTATCGCTTCTATTAGGTATCGATAAGCACCCCTCTACACAATCTTGTTTTTTATCCGTATACTTAACAACCTTAGGATTCAAATACACTTCAAAAGGAAATCCTTCCTTATCGAAACGTTGCACCCAAATAATATTTTTCAACACACCTACTTGAGGAGCTGCAATACCTACTCCCATTGAAATACTATCTCTTACGGTTCTATATAATCTGTTTACAAAATGTTTTAAAACAACATCATCAGGATAAACAACTACACTTTCAGACTTTGTTCTTAATACAATGGAATCCTTTTTAGAATTTATTTTCAATACTCGCATTGGCAAACTACTATCTAAACTCATTATTAATGTTTGCTGATCAAAAACAAAACTACTTGAACTATTCTTGATTATTTTAGAAGAACTAGAGCAACTCATTAACAATACTACCAACAGACACAAGGTGATTAAATACTTCATTCGTTTATCTTTAAATTTTAACTATACTTTAAATGTATACATATTTTTAGCTCCAAAGTATCATTCGCGCAATTAATCAACAAACTCACTCTAAGAGGTCGAGGTATGTTTCCAAAAACACCATTTACACTCAGAGGCAAAGGTTCGGGTATTTTACCAATTAAACCCATTGGTGAGTTGACGATAGTGGTTATGTCACAAAAAAGGCCCAAAACAATAAATTGCTTTGGGCCTTAAACTAACTAACTTTATGAAAAAGGTAAACCTTCTCACTAATATTTAAGACGTAAAAACTCTTGATTTATTACATCTATTAAGAAACTTTAACATATTAATGCCTTTTTTAACATTTATAAAGCCATTAAATTGCATCCTCTGATGTCTGAATTATCAAAACGCCCTAATATTTCAAAAGAATTATCGCTATAAATTTTCCCTAAATCTTGCGTTGCTATAAATGAACAAGAGTTGATATTTGCCAAATCAATCACATTTACTCCTCCTGTTTTATTTGCCTTTTGAATACTTAATGGATCTTCCGTATCCCTAGTGAGTACCCTCATCCATGATGGACATTCAAAAACGCCGTTTCCTTTAGAATACGCTTGCGAAAGTAGCTCTGTCATTCCATATTCCGAATGAATTTCAGAAACACCAAATCCTGCTTTTAGTAAACTATGTAACTCTGGACGAATTATTTCTTTTCTTCTCCCTTTCATTCCACCAGTTTCCATTACAATTGTATGTTTAAGTTGAAACTGATACTGCTCAATTAAATCTAACAAAGCAAATGAAACACCTATTAATAGTACTTTCTGACCAGAATTATCTAATGCCAGTAACTTTTCACTAATCGCATCCAAATTATTTAAGTAAAAACCACTTTCCGGATGCTTAGACTTCTTTATCAAATCATCAACCATATAAATCAAAGAGGAACCTTCTCGCTCTAAATATGCTGGCAATAAAGCCAACACTACATAATCCTCAATGGCATCATAAAATTGTTTAAACCCTTTTAAGTAACTCTGTTCATAAATGCTTAAATCGGTTACATGATGTTTACTCGTTGTTGTACCCGTTGTTCCTGAACTACTAAAACTAATTACTGGAGCTTTATTAGTACTACTAAGTACGTTGTGTGTTTTAAAAAATTGAATTGGTAAAAACGGAATGTCTTTTATTGATTTTACATCACTGGGATGTTTATATAACAAATCACAAAAAGAACGATATACCTTATTATTTTTAAACTGATGTTTGAAAACTTCTAACGCAAGTGCATCAAACTCTTTTTCGGACTTTATGTTAAATATTTGTTCTTGAAGCATCATCAAATGTAACAAAAAAGCATGCTTATTAAGAGCATGCTTTTTATTTATAATTTTTTATTATTTTCTAATTAATAATATCAAACCCAGTATACTTCACCAAGCATTCTGGAATTTTAATTCCTTCAGGTGTTTGGTAGTTTTCTAACAACCCTGCTAAAACTCTTGGCAATGCTAAAGAACTACCGTTTAAAGTATGAGGCAAGTGTTTTTTATTATCAGCATCTTTATAACGTAACTTTAATCTATTTGATTGAAACGTTTCAAAATTTGACACTGAACTAATTTCTAACCACCTGTCTTGAGCAGTTGAAAACAACTCAAAATCATAAGTCATAGCAGCTGTAAAACCTGTATCACCACCGCATAATCGTAAGATTCTGTATGGCAACTTCAGGTCTGCTAAAATATCCTTTACATGTTCTTTCATTCCTTCCAATGCATCATATGATTTTTCAGGGTGCTCAAAACGAACAATCTCTACTTTATCAAACTGATGTAATCTATTCAGTCCTCTTACATGTGCTCCATAACTTCCTGCTTCTCTCCTGAAACAAGGGGTATGAGCTGTATAACAAATTGGCAATTCCTTTTCAGAAATTAAATTACCTCTTAGCATATTGGTTACCGGAACCTCTCCTGTTGGTATTAAATACAAATCATCCTGAGCATCATGATACATTTGCCCTTCTTTATCTGGCAATTGCCCTGTAGCAATAGCAGAAGCTTCATTAACCATATGTGGCACTTGAACCTCAGTATATCCAGCATCAACGTTTTTATCTAAAAAGTAAGAAATTAATGCACGTTGTAACTTTGCTCCTTTTCCTTTGTATACAGGAAAACCAGCTCCGGATATCTTATTTCCTAACTCAAAGTCAATGATGTCATATTTTTTTGCTAACTCCCAATGCGGCAGCGCTCCTTCGTGTAATTTTGGAATTTCACCTGCTGAAAAAACTTCTTCGTTATCAGCTTCACTATTTCCAGCTTTAACCAACTCATGTGGTACATTAGGGATTTTATATAATAAATCTAATAGTGCTTTTTCAGTTGCATTTACAACTTCCGTTAATTCCTTAGCTTTTTCTTTTAACTGTACTGTTTTTTCTTTTAAAAGTGTTGCTTTTTGGGTTTCTCCACTCTTAAACAACATTCCAATTTCTTTGGATAACTTATTGGAATCTGCTTGAGTATTATCAAATAACACTTGTGTGTTTCTCCTTTTTTTATCCAAATTCAACACTTCTTGTAAAATTGATGTTGCGTCGAAATTTCTTTTTTTCAAACGCTCCACAATTAGCTCTGTGTTTTCTTTAATAAACTGTACTTGTAACATTGTTAATTATTTTAGAAAAACAAAAATACATATTTTGAATTGCATATATAAAAAAAACCTCTCATAATTGAGAGGTTTTAAAAAAAATGTAATCTATTTATATTTTAAAAGTAACTACTGGCCTTTTTGCATGGTTTACCAAATCCTCACTTATACTTCCATTAAAGAAATGTGACAATCCTTTTCTACCATGTGTACTCATAGCAATAACATCTGCATCAATAGAATTTCCGAAATTTATAATTCCTTTTTCAATACTAAGGTCATTGTAAATATTCAACGTATACTCACCCATTTCAACACCATCAATAAAACTATTCATGCGCAGCTCAGCCTCAGCAGTTGTCATAAAGTTTGATGGAGTATTTACCATTAACAAATGTATTTTTGCATTTGCCGTTTTTGCAAATGCAAGCGCATCCATAAATGATTTTTTATACTCATCAGTAAATTCACAAGCAAAAACTAAATCATTCATTTTAAAATTTGAATCCTCTTTTTTAATAACCAAAACCGGCACATCAGAAGTTCGCACTACTTTTTCCGTATTTGAGCCTATAACCATTTCCTTAAAACCAGACGCTCCACGAGAGCCCATAACAATTAAGTCAATGTTTTTTTTATGTGCACTATCAATAATCCCTTCAAAAGCATTATCACTTTGTATTGCTTCTATAACATTTACCCCTTCCAAATAATCTTTATCTAAAAATGTTTCAAAGCTTTTATGAGCCATTTTCATAAAAAACATTGCCTCTGGCAGTTCACTAGTTGCATGCATAGGGTCAACCATGTCAAATGGAAGTTCTATCATGTGCATTACATGTAATTCACTATTATACCTTTTTGCTAATTGAGCTGCAACTTTTAGAGCATCCTCAGAGCCCTTAGAAAAGTCAGTAGGGACTAATATTTTGTTCATATAGTATAGTTTTAGTTATTGTATAAATATACGAAAATTAGTAGAAAAAAATAGTGTTCAGCAATTAAGTTTCCTAGTTTTAAAAAAAGATGTATATTTGCAACGCATTTTTTATGTAAATATGATAAATGAGGGGACAGATGTCCCCTCTTTTTATAATCAATTTCGATGTTTAAAGAACTAGTAAATACATTATTACACACCGCATTAGAAGATAGGTCAGAGTTGTTTTTGATTGACCTTACTGTTGATGCTGGCAATAAAATAAATGTGATTTTAGACGGTGACAATGGTGTTACGGTAAAAGATTGCATCTTTATTAGCAGAGCTATAGAGAATAATATCGATGAAGAGAAATACGAATTCTCTATCGATGTTGCCTCTTGTGGCGCAACTAGTCCGCTTAAAACAACACGACAATATATAAAAAACGTATCTCGTAGTTTAGAAATTAAATTACACTCAGGAAATACTCTTGAGGGTGAATTAACAAAAGCCAACGAGAAGAGTATTACATTAGAATGGGACACTCGTGAACCTAAGCCAATTGGTAAAGGAAAAGTAACCGTTCATAAAATAGAAGAAATAGCTTACAGCGATATTGTTGAAGCAAAAGTTGTAATAAAATTTTAATAAGAGAAATGTCATGGAAAACATTGCATTAATAGAATCTTTTTCATCGTTCAAGGACGATAAAATGATAGATCGTGTAACCTTAATGGCCATCTTAGAAGATGTTTTTAGGTCGGCATTAAAACGTAAGTTTGGATCAGATGATAATTTCGATATTATTATTAATCCAGATAAGGGCGATTTAGAAATTTGGAGAAACCGTGTAGTCGTTGCAGATGGTTTTTCAGAGGATGACAATGAAGAAATTGAATTAGCTGAAGCACGTAAAATAGAACCCGATTTTGAAATTGGAGAAGACGTATCAGAAGAAGTGAAGTTGATTGACTTAGGTCGACGTGCTATTTTAGCATTAAGACAAAATTTAATCTCTAAAATACAAGAGCATGACAACACTAACATTTATAAACACTTCAAGGATTTAGTAGGAAGTATTTATACTGCGGAAGTTCATCATATTCGTCATAAAGCAATTATTTTATTGGATGACGAAGAAAATGAAATTATCCTTCCAAAGGAAAACCAAGTACCATCTGACTTTTTTAGAAAAGGAGAAAATGTACGAGGGATTATTGAAAGTGTAGAACTAAAAGGGAACAAGCCAGTAATTATTTTATCCAGAACATCTCCGGAATTCTTAGAAAAATTATTTGAGCAAGAAATTCCTGAAGTATTTGACGGATTAATCACTGTTAAAAAAGTGGTTAGAATCCCTGGAGAAAAAGCAAAAGTAGCAGTAGATTCTTATGATGAAAGAATCGACCCTGTTGGAGCTTGTGTTGGTATGAAAGGTGCTCGTATTCATGGAATTGTTCGTGAATTAGGAAACGAAAATATTGACGTAATTAACTACACTGATAACGCACAATTATTAATTACAAGAGCATTAAGCCCTGCACGTGTATCTTCAGTTAAAATTAACGAAGAAACTAAAAGAGCTGAAGTAATGCTTAGACCTGAAGAGGTTTCTAAAGCAATTGGTAGAGGCGGGCAAAACATTAGACTAGCCGGAAGATTAACCGGTTATGAAATTGATGTATTTAGAGAAGGTGTTGAAGAAGATGTTGAACTATCTGAATTCTCTGACGAAATAGAAGCATGGGTAATTGCTGAATTTGCGAAAGTAGGCTTAGACACCGCAAGAAGCATTTTGGACAAAGATGTTGAAGACATCGTGAAAAGAACAGATCTTGAAGAAGAAACAGTTCTTGACGTTGTTAGAATATTAAAAGAAGAATTTGAAGACTAATTAAATTATAGTCTTTAGAAAATAAAAAGTTGAGGTAAATAAAGTTATATGGCTGACAATAAAGTAATGAGGCTTAATAAGGTGTTAAGAGAAATGAACATTTCTCTAGACAGAGCTGTTGAATTTTTGAATTCTAAAGGAATTGAAATAGAAGCTCGTCCTACCACGAAAATATCTGGCGATATATACCAGGTACTATCTAACCAATTTCAAACAGACGCCAGTAAAAAAGTGGCTTCTAAAGAAGTTGGAGAAGAAAAACGTAAGGAAAAAGAAGCCCTTCGCCTAGAACGCGAACAAGAAGAAGAACGCAAAAAAGCGGAAGAGCTTAAAAGGCAGGAAATTATTAAAGCTAAAGCTAAACTTGCTGGACCAAAAACTGTTGGTACAATAGATTTAGATGCAAACAAAACTCAGCCAGAGAAACCTCAAAAAATTGCATCTGAAGCTAAAGAAACAACTGAAAAAGTTAAGTCAGAAGCAACTAAGCCTAAGGAAGCTAAACCTGCAGTTCCTACAGTAATTGAAACTCGAAAAACAGAAGTTCAAAAGCCAAAGGTTTTAAAGACTATAGATTTAGAAAAGACTAAACCTAGCTCTAAAAAGAAAAAGGAGAAGGAGACCCCTAAAAAGGAAATAGAAAAAACACAACAAAAAACTACTCCCAAAAAGACAGTTACTCCAGAGGTTAAAACAACAACTGAAAAAACAGTTGAAAAAACAACGGAAACTCCTGCTAAGGAAGAATCAGTTGAAGAAAAAGTAGCTACACAATATCAAAAATTGTCTGGACCAAAAATGACCGGACAAAAAATTGATTTATCTCAATTTAACAAACCTAAGAAAAAGGTTGACCATAAAAAAGGTGCTTCAGCAAAACCTAAACGTAAGCGTATTACGAAACCAGGCGCTACCTCCAATAAACCTACAGGGACTAATCGCGGACCCGCAAGAGGCGGAAATAACCGTGGACCTGCAAGAGGTGGAAAAGGTAGAAGAGTAGCACAAGTTGTAAAAGAAGAACCAACTGAAGCTGACGTACAAAAGCAAGTAAGAGAAACCTTAGAGAAATTACAAGGAAGATCAAGCAAGTCTAAAGGAGTTAAAAACAGAAGAGACAAGAGAGATTTACACCGTCAGAAAAGACAAGATGAAATTGAAGCTCAAGATGCTGACAACAAAATTAAAGTAACTGAATTTGTTACTGTTAATGAACTTGCTACCATGATGGATGTGCCAAACACAAAAATTATCGGAGCATGTATGTCACTTGGAATCATGGTTACCATGAACCAACGTCTTGATGCAGAAACATTAACAATTGTTGCAGAAGAATTTGGATTTGAAGTAGAATTTGTATCTGCGGATCTAGAAGAAGCAATTGTTGAAATAGAAGACAAACCAGAAGATTTAGTAACTAGAGCTCCTATTGTTACCGTAATGGGACATGTTGATCATGGTAAAACATCTTTACTTGATTACATCCGTAAGGAAAACGTAATCGCTGGAGAATCTGGAGGAATTACACAACATATTGGTGCATACGGTGTTGAATTAGATGGAGGGCAAAAAATTGCGTTCCTAGATACTCCTGGTCACGAGGCCTTTACAGCAATGCGTGCTCGTGGTGCTCAAGTAACAGATATCGCTATTATTGTAATTGCTGCTGATGATGACATCATGCCACAAACAAAAGAAGCTATCTCTCATGCACAAGCTGCAGGGGTACCAATTATATTTGCTATTAACAAGGTAGATTTACCTGCTGCAAATCCTGAAAAAGTAAAAGAACGCTTAGCCGCAATGAACTTACTTGTTGAGGACTGGGGTGGAAAAATACAATCGCATGATATCTCTGCAAAAACAGGATTAGGCATCAACGAACTATTAGAAAAAGTATTGCTAGAAGCTGAATTATTAGATTTAAAAGCAAACCCAAACAAAACTGCTACCGGAACTGTAGTTGAAGCATTCCTAGACAAAGGTCGTGGATATGTTTCTACAATATTAGTTCAAGCAGGTTCATTAAAGATTGGTGATTACTTACTAGCTGGTAAACATACCGGTAAGGTAAAGGCCATGCAAAACGAGAGAGGTGAAGATGTTAAAATAGCTGGCCCTTCAACTCCTGTTTCAATATTAGGACTGGATGGAGCTCCACAAGCTGGAGATAAATTTAACGTATTTGAAGACGAAAGAGAAGCTAAGTCAATTGCATCTAAACGTACACAATTACACAGAGAACAATCTGTAAGAACACAACGTCATATTACACTTGATGAAATTGGACGTCGTATTGCTCTTGGAGACTTTAAAGAATTAAATATTATCCTTAAAGGAGATGTAGATGGTTCTGTAGAAGCATTAACAGATTCTTTCCAAAAACTATCTACTGAAGAAATTCAAGTAAATATTATACACAAAGGTGTTGGAGCAATAACTGAATCAGATGTATTATTAGCATCTGCTTCTGAAGCAATCATCATCGGATTTAATGTTAGACCAGCTGGTAAAGCAAGACAAGTTGCCGATTTAGAAGAAATCGACATCAGAACTTATTCTATTATCTATGACGCAATAAACGACTTAAGGGACGCAATGGAAGGAATGTTATCTCCTGACATTAAAGAAGAAATCACCGGTACCGCAGAAGTACGTGAATTATTCAAAATTTCTAAAGTAGGTACAATTGCAGGTTGTATGGTTACTTCTGGTAAGATACTTCGTAACGGAAAAATCCGTATCATACGTGAATCAGTAGTAGTTTACGACGGTGAATTAGCCGCACTTAAACGTTTCAAAGACGATGCAAAAGAAGTTGCTAAAGGATATGATTGTGGTATTCAAATTAAAAATTACAACGATCTTAAAGAAAGCGATGTATTTGAATGCTACCAACAAGTTGAAGTTAAAAAAACACTTAAAAAGCAACGCTAATCGACAAATTTGTCTGGCTAGCAAGCTACTTCATAAAAATAAAAAAATCCCTTTAGAGTTTCTAAAGGGATTTTTTATTGCAAAAGGGACTAGAATGTCAAAATTTAGCGTTCCTACACACTAAAGTTTTTACTACATTTACACTATGCTATTTCAATTAACCATCATTATTATAATGCTTATACTATCCGCCTTCTTCTCTGGAATGGAGATGGCTTATGTATCTTCTAATAAAATTCAAATGGAATTAGAAAAGAAGAAAGGTGGTTTTATTGCAAAAATACTATCCAAGCTAACAGAAAATCCATCTAAATTTATTGCCACCATGCTTGTTGGAAACAACATCGCTTTAGTTGTATATGGTCTATTTATGGGAGATTTTATTATGGACTGGCTAAAAGGAATGAACCCAATTCATAATGAGTATTTAAATTACATCGTTTTAAATTTCGACATACTAATACAAACTATCATTTCTACCTTAGTAATTTTAATAACCGCAGAATTTTTACCCAAGGTATTTTTTCAAATTTACGGAAACACTTTATTAAAATTTTTCGCATTACCAGCCTATATTTTCTATTACCTATTTTACAATATATCATGGTTTGTTATGTACATATCAGACTTTATATTGAAAAAATTCTTTAAAACTGAAGGAGACGAACTGCAATTGACATTTTCAAAAATAGAACTCGGAAACTACATTACGGAACAAATGGAAAGCATCAACAAAGGGGATGATGTAGATTCTGAAATATTAATTTTTAAGAACGCCCTAGAATTTGCCGAAGTCAAGGCAAGAGAAGTAATGGTTCCAAGAACTGAAATCATAGCTGTTGAACTCCATGAAAGCACTAAAAAACTAACACAGCTATTTATTGAAACAAGCTTTACAAAAGTATTGGTTTATAAAGATACGATAGATGATATTATTGGATATGTACATTCCTTTGATTTATTTAAAAATCCTAAAACAATAAAATCTATTATTCATCCTATCGAGTTTGTTCCAGAAACAATGCTAATAAGCAAAACCCTAGACGATTTAATCAAAAAAAGAAAAAGTATCGCTGTTGTTTTAGATGAATATGGGGGGACCTCAGGAATGATGACCGTTGAAGACATTATTGAAGAACTATTTGGAGAAATTGAAGATGAGTATGATAACATCATATTGACAGAAGAACATATTTCAAAAAATACATTTCACTTTTCAGCAAGACATGATGTTGACTATATCAATGAAAAATTTAAATTAACCTTACCCGATGCTGAACAATACGAAACTTTGGGTGGTTTAATAGTTTTTAATACGGAAGGAATTCCAAAAAAAGGAGAAACAGTACACATTGATAATTACGTATTCACAATTCTTGAGGCTTCAAATACAAAAATTGATTTAGTTAAGCTTGAAATCACGCTTAAACACTAGCATCTTTTACGTTTAAAATCACCAGCGTTTAACACGGGAATCCTATATAAAAAGCATTGCTAAATAATTTCCAAAAACAATTCACTCTACAACTTTTATTTTATACAATAAAACGTTATTTTCGCTATCTTAATTTACTAAAATACATTTAAAGATGGCAATCTTAAGCAAGATACGAGAACAATCAATTTTTTTAATTTTCATTATAGCATTAGGTTTATTTGCATTCCTAATTGACCCTACTAAAATAATCGATTTTTTCGCAAATGGAGGAACAAAAGAATTTGTAGCAAAAGTTAACGACGAAGTAATTCATCAAGAAGCATTTGCAAGACAAGTTGAAGTTGGACAAAAAGGTGGACAACAAACAAGCATGCAAGTTGCCAACAACGTATACAACCAAGAAGTTACTAGAATCCTAATTCAAGAAGAATTAGACAAGCTAGGGATCACAGTTGAGAAAGACCAAATGTGGGAGCTTTTTAAAAATAATTATGGCAACCTAGCTCAGTTTAAAAACAAAGATGGTGTTTTTGACGAAGGTTTATTAAAGCAATTCATTGAAGACCAAGTAAAAGCAAATCCAAAAGCATGGGAAGGACAAGAGGAAAGCATTGCTTTTAACGGTAAACAACAATTATACTACGCTTTAATTAAAGCAGGATCATTACCTACTGAAAAAGAAGGTGAATTGGCATATAGAATGCAGAATGATTTAGTAGACATGAAATTTGTTCAATTGCCATTTTCAAGTATTCCAGATTCTACTATCACTATTTCGAAGGATAAAATAAAAGCATACATCAATGCACATAAAAGCGAATTTGAAGAAGAAGCAAATGCTGCTGTAAAGTACGTATACTTTGAAGAGAAGCCATCAAAAGAAGATGAAGATGAAGCAAAAACAGAAATCAATAAATTGCTTGCTACTTTAAAAACAACTACGGATCTTGAAGGTTTTGTTAATAGTAATTCAGCTATCAAATATGACAGCATTTACAAATTAAAATCTGCATTAGAAGCTCCTATTCAAACGTTAATTGACTCAATGATTATTGGCGAGACTTACGGACCTTATACTGCTGGGAAATACACTAAAATAACAAAACTAACCGGTACTAAGTTAGCTCCATCTGTACAAGCTAGTCATGCATTAATAGCATACGAAGGAGCTCAGAGAGCAAATCCTGAAGTAAAAAGAACCAAAGAAGAAGCTAAAACATTAGCAAACGAACTATTAGCGAAAGCTAAAGTTTCTGGAACTGATTTCGCTGCATTTGCAACTGAAAATTCTGATGGGCCATCTGCTTCTAAAGGAGGAGATTTAGGTTGGTTTTATGAAGGGCAAATGGTTCCAAAATTTAACGACTTTGTATTTTCTAACAAAAAAGGAAATATTGGCTTAGTGGAAACTGACTTTGGTTTTCATATTATCAAAGTGATTGACACTAAAGAAGAAAAGAAATACCAAGTAGCAACTGTTGCTAAACAAGTAGAAGCTACTCAAAAAACTATTGATGCTTTATACGCAGAAGCTAGTCAATTTGAAGTTGAAGCTAACGCTGATGACTTTGAAGCAAAAGCAAAAGAAAAGAACTACGCGTTACGCCCAGTTGATAAGGTTACAAACTTATCCGAAAACTTACCTGGTTTAAAAGGTACACAACGTAACATTGTTCAATGGATGTTTAACAATGACACTAACATAGGTGATATTAGAAGATTTGACATTAACGGAAGTTATGCTGTTGTACAGCTTACGAACAAAAAAGAAAAAGGATTAATGTCGGCTGACGAAGCGTCATTTAAAATATTACCAATTTTAAGAAACGAAGAGAAAGCTAAACAATTAAGAGCTAAAATATCAGCAAGTACTTTAGCTGATATCGCAGCAAACCAAAAAACAACTGTAAGATCAGCAAATGCAATGAGCATGAGTAACCCTACATTACCTGGAGCAGGTAGAGAACCTAAAGTTGTTGGTACTGCTTTTGCCTTAGAAAACGGACAAGTTTCTGGTTTAATTGACGGTGTAAACGGTGTATATAAAATTGAAGTTACTAAACACACAGTGGCTCCAAAAATGGATTCTTACAAGTCATTTGCCAAAGACCCAGCAAACAACATTAACGCTGTTGGAAGTAAAGTTATGGAAGCTTTAAAAAAGAAAGCAACCATAGAAGACAATAGAGCTGATTTTTACTAACAGTAGTTATTACATAAAATTAAAAGTCCCTTATCATTAAGGGACTTTTTTTGTCTGAAACATTGCTTTACGGGATTGAATATGATGAACAAAACTCAAGAGATTTAACACAAATTACAATTCAACATAACAGATATAAATAGTTTATTTTACGTTCTTGCGTTGTTAGAAAATAGAACGACAACTATACTTCAACAAGCTCAATTCACAAGCACTATCCTTAGGTTGACCGCCTAACTAAAACAAAAAATAATTCCATTTCTAAACGTCACTTGGAAATGTATTTGGTGTAACTTACCTTTTAAGACACCTGACCATTTACTAAAGTATATAACAAAAAAATCTCCGCCAATTGGCGGAGATTTTTACCCCAAAAAAACTTACTTAATCCACAACTTCTTGTGGACACTACAAAGATAAAACTTTAACCTATACAATCAAATACCAAGTATTGGGTATTTTTACATCCCCAAACATAGGTACACGACTGTTTTTTACCTATTACCGGGTATTTTAAGAACCATTCCTGGAGACAAACTTGTAGACGAGAGCTTATTATAGCTCATTATATTTGAAGCTGAAACACCTGAATACTTTCTTGCAATAGCATAAAGAGTATCCCCTCTTTTAACGATATAACTTGATGGACTATCTACTCTTGAAGACACACCAATTTCCCGAACGTCATTTAAAGCATTAATTCTTCTAATTTGCGCAAATGCATTGGACCAATATCCTTCTCTTAAAGAAGATATCATAACTCCTCTTGACGAAGAAGAATGCACAAACTTTACATCTCTATTATCAATACTAACTACCAACCCAACGTGATTAATACTGCGTTTACCTCCAGTTTTAAAAAACACTAAATCGCCTTTCATGACTTTTGATTTGGAAATTCTAACTCCTGTCTTTGATTGAGTAGTTGATGTACGAGGTAACGCAACACCAGCAGACTTAAATGACATAAACATCAATCCAGAACAATCCATTCCATTTTTAGACGTACCGCCGTATTTATACTTAGTCCCTTTGTAACTTAATGCTTTACTAATTATTTTATTAGTAACACTAGCCAAAACAACAACTTCATCTCCTGACGAACTACTTACCGACTTATCTCCCCTAGAGGGAATTGGTTTTTTAGTAGTATGTGTATTTGACTTCTTAGAAGGTGATTTAGTTGTAACTACACGTTTGCTCGAACTACATGAAGCAAAAAATATAATTCCAACTAATACAACAATATATTTATTCATAATCTAAACTGTTTTAGGAGCAGTAATTAATTTTGCTGTATTATCACTCGCTCCAGCACCGCCTAATTTTTGTTCTAATTCAAAATAATCATTAAACATTTGTGTCCTATAAGACGGAGTTAATATATTATTTAATTCAATTTTCAAACTCCTAACATTGAATTCTCCTTGAATCAATTCTTTTACAACTTCCTTGTCCATTATTAAATTCACTAAAGATATGTATTCTAAATTCACTATTCTTTTCGCTATTTGATAGGATATATTACTCCCTTTATAACACACTACTTGTGGTACCTTAAACAAAGCCGTTTCCAAAGTTGCGGTTCCTGATGTTACCAATGCTGCAGTGGATAAACTTAACAAGTCATATGTTTTATTAGAAATGAAGTTTATATTTTGATTATTTATAAATTGCTCATAGAAAGTATATTCCTGACTTGGCGCACCGGCTATTACAAACTGATACTCCTTAAATTCATCAACAACAGAAAGCATTATAGCCAACATTTTTTTTATTTCTTGCTCCCTACTCCCAGGCAATAAAGCAATAATCGGCTTATCATTTAACCTGTGTTCTTTCCTAAACGCAAACTCATCAACCAATTCTCTGTCTTTAACCGCGTCTAGTAATGGATGCCCAACAAAATGAACAGGAAACTTGTGTTTCGTTTCATAAAAATCTTTCTCAAAAGGAAGGATCACATACATGTGATCAACATCTCTTTTTATTGCTTTAATTCTATTTTCTTTCCAAGCCCAAATTTGAGGAGAAATATAATAATGAGTTTCAAACTTAAACTCCTTAGCCCATTTCATTATTCTGAAATTAAAGCCTGGATAATCTACAAAAATGATTTTATCTGGATTATAATCCGCGATATCCTTTTTACAAATCGAAATGTTTTTTGTTATGGTTCTAAGATTCATAATTACCTCAATAAAACCCATAAAAGCAAGCTCTCGATAATGCTTTACTAATGTTCCTCCAACAGCTTGCATCAAATCGCCTCCCCAAAATCTAAATTCAGCGTTGGGATCACTTTGAAGCATAGCCTTCATTAAATTAGACGCATGTAAATCGCCAGATGCTTCCCCTACAATAATGTAATATTTCATTCTTTTAAATTTATATCTCTTAAAAAAAACATTCTTTTATACTTACAAAAAGTAAAACCCATAAGCTGTAAAAGCTGCTAACATAGTTGCGAGCAACACTCCCCTAGCCCTATAATCTAAATCTTTTTTAAGAAATAGGAAAAATACGATCAAGTTGGCAATTGCTCCTAAGGCAATCAACATCCACAAATGTCCTTCTGACTTAAATATCTGAAATGTTGCTTCTATACTTTTTTCTTTAACTCTGGATAGAATTACTGTGCAAATAAATATTCCGATAATAGATGAAATGATTCCTGTAATAAAACCTTTTAAAACCTCTTGTTTAATTTTCAAAATCCCACGTATTTAAGTGTTTCATAAAATGATGTGCTGTTAAGTCAAACTGAACAGGAACAATAGTTGCGTAATTATTTTCCAATGCATACAAATCCGTATCTTGGCCTTTATCTAAATTTACAAATTCACCAGTTAACCAATAGTACTCCTTCCCTTGAGGGCTCGTTCTTTTATCAAACTCCTCAATCCAATTTGCTTTAGCTTGTCTACAAACCTTAATTCTTTTTATAGGTTCTTTCGGAAAGTTTACATTTAAAACAACCCCTTCAGGAAGTCCGTTTTCTAAAACATTTTTAGTAATTATTCTAATGTGTTTTTTTAAGGGCTCAAAATCAGCATTCCAACTATGGTCAACGGAAGAAAAACCAATTGAAGGAATCCCCTCAATACCCGCCTCAATTGCCGCACTCATTGTTCCTGAATAAAGTACATTTATAGCGGAGTTTGAACCATGATTAATTCCTGAAACACATAAATCAGGCTTTCTATATAAAATTTCATTTACAGCCAATTTCACACAGTCTGCAGGAGTTCCTGAACAACTATATTCAGTTTGAGTACCATCCTTTTTAGTTAAGTTTTCAATATGTAATGTAGAGTCTAATGTTATCGCGTGCCCCATTCCACTTTGTGGACTATCAGGAGCTACTACCCACACTTCACCAAATTCATTCATTACTTCAATTAAAGCTCGAATTCCTGGAGCAGTAATTCCATCATCATTAGTTACTAAAATAAGAGGTTTGTCGCTCATTTTTTTATATTTGTTATTCAAACGCTAAAGTACAAAATAAGCTACTAATAAACCGATAAGCTTCTTTTAAGAAAAGTTTATGAACAGTTTAATTACTTTGGCTTGATATTTTCAGTAACTTACATATACAGACAGTTAATGACACAATTTATGATAAAGAATTTTAAAATAGCCACTCTGGTATTCGTAATTGCTATTTCCTCATGCAGTTTTACTACAAAAACATTTGACGACCCTAATAAAGATAAATTACTACTTGAATTAATCAGCTATGTATTAGGTCAATGGCATTATAGCCCTACTGAAATAAACGATCAATTTTCTGAGAAAGTTTTTGATGATTTCATCAATTCTCTTGACCCATTAAAAAGATATTTTTATCAATCGGATATCAATGATTTTAAAAGATATAAAATGGATATTGATGATCAGATAAAAAACAAGGATTTAACTTTTTTCAATTTAGTATATGAAAGACTAATGAAGCGTATGGTAGAAGGTAAAGAATTATCTTTTGAATTAATTGACAAACCATTTGATTATACTAAACAAGAAGTTCTTAGCACTAATTATGAAACAATAGCATATGTAGGGTCTAAAAAAGAAATGAAAAATCGTTGGAGAAAACAATTAAAATATTCTACTATTGATAATTATGATGACGAACTAACTGAAAACACTACCGAAAATCATAGCATTACTTCTGATAAAAAAACACTAAATAATAAAATAGATAAAAAGGAAGCTGAAAAGGAAGCTAGGATAAAAACGAAAGAATATTTAGTAGATTACTATGATATCATGAGTGATTTGGAACGTAAGGATTGGTTTACCAATTATTTAAACGCGATTGTAGAAGTTTTTGATCCGCATACTGCGTATTATGCACCAAGAGACAAAGAACGTTTTGACCAAGACATGTCTGGAAAGTTAGAAGGTATTGGCGCTCGTTTGCAAAAAAGGAATGATGAAGTAAAAATTATGTCCCTTATATCAGGTGGGCCAGCATGGAAAGGAAAGGAATTAGAAGCTGGTGACATCATTTTAAAAGTAGCTCAGGAAAACGACCTAGAACCAACTAATATTGTTGGTATGCGATTAGACAATGCTATAAAACTAATTAAAGGACCTAAAGGCACTATTGTTAAACTGACTATTAAAAAGGTAGACGGAACAACCAAAGTAATTCAAATAGAAAGAGATGTTGTACAGCTAGACGAAACCTATGCAAAAAGCTCCTTGATTAAAAAAAATGATAGAACTTTTGGGATTATTAACTTACCGCGGTTTTATGTAGACTTTAAGGATTATGACGAAAGCAGAAACGCTTCATCTGATGTGAAAAAAGAAATTATTCGATTGAAAAAATCGGGCATGGAAGGCTTAGTCATTGACTTGCGAAATAACGGTGGAGGTTCATTACAAACCGTTGTGGACATGACAGGTTTATTTATTAAAGAAGGACCCGTTGTACAAGTAAAATCATCAGGGAAGAAAAAAGATGTTTTAATGGATACTGATCCTAGTATTTTATGGGATGGCCCATTGGTGATATTGGTAAATGAATTGTCTGCCTCTGCTTCTGAAATTTTAGCAGCTGCTTTGCAGGATTATAAACGAGCAATTATTATTGGGAGCTCTCAAACTTTCGGTAAAGGAACTGTTCAAAATGTTATGGATTTGAATAGATTTATGAGAAATAGTAGTTTTGGAGATGTTGGTGCTTTAAAACTAACTACTCAAAAATTCTACCGTATCAACGGAGGGTCAACACAATTAGAAGGTGTGAAAAGTGATGTTGTAGTTGTTGACCGTTATAGTTTTATTGATATTGGTGAAAAAGATCAGGACAACCCTCTACCATGGGATAAAATTAACCCTGCTAACTACACTGCTTGGGATGGATTTATTAATTACGAAGAAACTATTAACAATAGTAAAGCTCGTATGAGTAATAATATTCAGCTACAGCTAATTGAAAAACAAGCTAAATGGATTAAAAAACAATCTGACGAAAAAGAAGCGACCTTGAATTACAGCGACTATTTAGTTGAAAAAGACTTTATAAAAAATGCGGGGAAACAATTTGATGCTATTGGCGAATATAAAACCAACTTATCGTTCACATCATTACCTTACGAAACCCAATTAATCGAAAAAGATTCTGTTTTAGGCGACAAAAGAAAGGATTGGCATAAATACTTAGCAAAAGATGTTTATATTGAGGAAGCTGTAAATGTTTTAGACGATTTACAATTAAACAATATTAAAGTTAAACAAAAAATAGTTTTAAAAGACTAGTATAAATGTCAGAAAAATCAAGCTCATTAAGTAGTTTAGCGCTCCAAAAATTCAAAAGAGATTTTTGGGGCGTTTTAAGTTTGGGATACATATTCATTTGCGGAATCATTGCCGTTTTCGCTTACGCTTTTGCTCCAGACAATTCACAAAATGCAAACCAAATGCATTTATCTATCCACTCTAAACCGCCTGGTTTTACGACACAAATATTGACAATTCCAGCTGAAAATAACTTGAGCCAATCCTACTTTAACAAACTTTTTTTTGGAACTAAAACCCGAAGCACCGAACTTCCAATTTCTAGCTATCGGATTAACAACAATCAATTATACGTTACTCCTTTTTCTGAAATTGGAGCCTCACAGCTAGAAAAAAAATACACTCTTGAGGCTTTTGGAAATAACAGTAATTGGACTAACATCACTTCAAAATACATCGCTACTAAAAAATTCTATTTAGGGACCGATAAATATGGGCGTGACCTATTAAGCAGAACATTAATTGGTGCTCGTATATCATTCTTTATCGGTTTTATTGCTGTTTTTATATCATTAGTAATTGGAATATTCACTGGTGCTTTAGCAGGATATTACGGTGGGAAAATTGACTCCTTAATTATGTGGTTCATAAATGTATCATGGTCAATACCTACACTACTATTAGTAATTGCAATTACGCTAGCCTTAGGAAAAGGGTTTTGGCAAGTATTTATTGCCGTAGGACTTACCATGTGGGTAGAAGTAGCAAGAGTTGTTAGAGGACAAGTTTTGGGTGTCAAAAAAATGCAATATGTAACTGCAGCCAAAGCCTTAGGGTATACCGATTTTAGAATAATATTTAAACACATATTACCCAATATCATAGCGCCAGTAATTGTTATTTCAGCAGCAAATTTTGCAGGAGCTATTTTAATTGAAAGCGGATTAAGCTTTTTAGGAATAGGCGCACAACCTCCAACTCCAAGTTGGGGAGGTATGATTAAGGACCACTACTCCTACATTATTTTAGGAAAACCTTATTTAGCCATAATCCCAGGAGTTGCAATAATGAGTTTAGTAATGGCCTTTATGTTAATTGGAAATGCATTAAGAGACGCACTAGATGTTAAAAATTAATTTATGAATAGAAAACAAATTTACACACTTCTTAGTGTGATTACCATCATAGCGTTTTACTTTTTAAACGATAAAGTAGACGAGAGTATAGCTGATGATAACTATCAAGAAAAAGCGAATCCAGCAATAGAAACAAACACGACATACTTACCAACATCAACTACAGGCTATATTGTACATCATGATTATTATTCGCTATCATATAATGAACATCATGAACAAGCAGAATGGGTTGCTTATGAATTAAAAAAGAGTCATCTTTCTAAAAACTCCTATAAAAGACCTTATTTTATTAGAGATAAAAGTATAAAAACAAAATCGGCTGATTGGAGAAGTTATAAAAAATCAGGTTATGACAAAGGGCATTTATGTCCTGCGGCAGACCGTAAGTTTTCCGCTAAAGCGCATGACGGAACTTTTTTAACATCTAATATCTCGCCTCAAAAACACGATTTTAATGCTGGTGTCTGGAATAGATTAGAACAAAAAACCAGGTATTGGGCAAGTAAATACAACGGAATATATGTAGTTACTGGCGGGATTTTAGAAAAAAAACTAAGTTCAATTGGTAAAGAAAAAGTAAGTGTCCCAAAATATTTTTATAAAGTGTTACTGGATAACAATAATGGAAAAACAAAAATGATTGCCTTCTTAGTTCCACACAAGGAGTCTAACAAACCTTTGTATGAATTTGTTGTATCTGTAGATAAGATAGAGCAAATTACTGGAATAGATTTTTTCTCCCAGTTAGAAAATAAAAAAGAAAATAGCTTAGAAGCTAACACCAACTATAAAAACTGGAGTTTTAGGTAAGTTACCATTCATTTATTCTATTAGCGTCAAGCTTGATAAATATAAATAATAAAATAGTGAATCCCCAGAGTCCGGATCCACCATAGCTAAAAAACGGCAATGGAATACCCACTGTAGGGAAAACTCCCATTACCATAGCTATATTGATTAAAAAATGGACAAATAATATTGCAGCAACGCTATACCCATATACTCTACTAAATTTTGATTTCTGCAAATCCGCTCTGTGCAACACTCTTAAGATCAATGCTACAAAAAGAAACACCACAAAACTACTTCCTAGAAAGCCCCATTCCTCACCAACTGTGCTAAATATATAATCGGTATGTTGTTCAGGAACAAACCCTCCTTTAGTTTGAGTTCCTTGTAACCAACCTCTTCCTGTCCATCCTCCATTACCAATAGCGATTTCTGATTGTGCCGTATTATACCCTATTCCTTTTGTATCAACTTCTTTTCCTAAAACGATATTAAAACGATCACGATGACGTTGTTCAAACACGTTTTCAAATACATAATTAACCGAATAGGACAGACCAATACTCATCGCTAAAACAGCAACATACCATAACTTACTATATTTTTTCTTCCTGTTTTTTAAATAAAACAATAGCGCCAATACTGTACAAATAATTGAAATCATCATCGGATCTAGCACCAATGTTAGCACAAACAATGCTGCGCCTGAAAAACCTAACAGTAAATAAATTGGCGACAATCCCTCTCGGTACAACACAAAGAAAAAAGCAGCGTATACCATTGCGCTTCCTGGATCAGGTTGCGGAATAATAATTAATGCAGGTAAAAATATGATTATAAATATTTTAAGTAAATGATTCAATAGCTTAATATTGGTTTGCGTATCACTTAAAAATTTCGCTAAAGCTAATGCTGTTGCAAACTTTGCAAACTCACTAGGTTGAATACCAAATATCCCAAAAGAATACCATGATGTTGCCCCTGAAATAGTCTTACCAAATACAAATAACCCAACTAAGGAAAGCAGTGACACCAGATAAATTACACTGGAAAACCGTTCGTAGAACTTAGCTTCAATGGAGAGTATTAATATGATTAAAAAAACACTCAAGCCAATAAACACTTGTTGTCTTCCGTGTGGTTGTGACATCATACCTAATGCAGTGTCATCAGAGTAAGATGCTGAATATATATTCAACCAACCAATAAACACCAATGCTGAATAGATTAATATCATTAACCAGTCAATACGCACTAATATGTTTCCTTTGTTACGCATTATCTTGGCCTGTTTCTGTTTATTTTAAATGGCTCCCCACTGATGTAACTATCATATACATTTTCAAGACTTCCATTTAACATTTTTATCTCTAAATCTTCTCTAGAGATTGTTCCTTTTAAATATTTCTCAATCATCAAACTAGCCATTGGCGCTGCCCATCTACTTCCCCAAAAACCATGCTCTACAAAAACAGCTATTGCAATTTTCGGGTTGTCTTTTGGTGCAAAAGCCACAAAAATGGAATGATCATCCAACTGAGTTCTAACTCCATCTATTTTACCATACACCTCTGACGTTCCTGTTTTACCGCAAATTTCAATTCCATTTACTCTTGCATAATATCCTGTACCACCATTTTTCTCATATACATCAAACATTCCTTGAATTATAGGCTCAAAATGTTCAGGACTAATAGTCGTAACACGTTTTGTAGTAAATTTTTCTGCTATAGCTTCGTTTTTTATTTCCTTTACAATATGGGGCGTATAATAAAACCCTCTATTGGCAATGGCAGCTGTCATGTTTGCTAATTGTAATGGTGTTGTCAATACCTCACCTTGACCAATTGAATTTGAAATAGTAAATGTGCTATATACTTTATTTTTTCCGTACCAGCTGTTGTAATACTTATCGTCTGGTATTCTTCCTTTATTCCCCACCGATAAATCATTATTTAAGTAACTCCCTAAGCCAAAACTTTTCGCATGTTCGCTCCAATGTTTCAATCCTATTGTTGCTGTTGGAAACTTATCTAAAATTTTTAAATACGTTTTTCCAAAATAGGCATTACAAGATGCGAAAATTGCTTTATTCAAATCATTACTAGCTCCAAAAGTGCAATGACACCCAAAAGGTTTTTTTGCTCCGTAATGCAACCCATGCTTACAAGTAACTCTTGTATTTTCATCAATTACTCCTTCTTCTAAGGCTATTAATGCATTCAATAATTTAAAAGGAGATCCTGGAGAATATTCACCTTGAACACCTCTATCGTATAAAGGCTTCGCTACAGAATCGAGATATAATTTGGTGAAGTTTTTTGAACGCTGTCTCCCTACTAACAACGCTGGATTATAACTTGGTGCGGATACCAATGACAATATTTCTCCAGTAGAAGGCTCAATAGCTATAATCCCTCCACGTTTATTCACCATTAATTCTTCGCCATATTTCTGTAAAGCGGCATCAATAGTTATGGTAATATCTTTTCCATTTTGCGGTAAAGTATCTAAGGCTCCATTTTTATACGACCCTATATCTCTATTAAATTTATCTTTTTGGATATATTTAACCCCTTTTATTCCTCGTAATATTTTTTCATATGATTTTTCAACTCCAGATTTTCCGTATAAATCACCGGATTGGTAATATGGATTGCTTTTCACTTTTGCCGGAGTAACTTCAGCAATATATCCTAAAACATTAGCTCCAATTGATGTTTGGTAATCTCTTACAGATCTTTTTTGAATATAAAATCCTGAGAATTTTCTGATTTTCTCCTGCAATGATGCGTACTCTATTTTTGACATCTGAGCAACAACTGGAGAGGGTAATCTTGGAGAATAGCGTCTTGCTTTTTTTAATTGTTTAAGCAAATGTTTTTTGTCAATATCAAGAAAATCACATAATTGTAAGGTATCAAATGGTTTCACTTTACGTGGTATAACCATTAAATCATAGGAAGGTTGGTTGGCTACTAATAATTGCTGATTTCTATCATACACATGTCCTCTTTCAGGATATACACGCATACGTTTGTACGCGTTACTTTCGGATTGATGCTTAAAACTATCCTCTAGTATTTGTAAATAAAATAGCCTCCCTATAAACAGAAGTCCTGTTATAATAACTAACAAATAAAGTAACGCATTCCTCATTCTTTTCTCTTACTAAACAATGTAACTAAAACTAGACTTAATAATAGTGTATATATACTACTGAATAAGGTGTTTTTTAGACTATATCCTATAAAAGATAGGTTAAATGTTTCTAATAAAAACAACACCAAATGATGTATTACTATTAATATTGAGAAGTAAGCAATTTTAGCTGCTATAGGTACTTTAGAAAATTTTATGGTTTGGAATTCATAACTACGCCCAAACGAAAATTTTAACACCTGTGGACGTAGATAAGCAATTATTGTACACGCAGCTGCATGAACCCCTCCTGAACTAAAGAAAAAATCCAAACTCAATCCTAGCAAAAAGCTGCTCAATAACAAAATATATCTATCTGATTTTATAGGAAATAGTATTACAAATAACACATACACATACGGTACATATGCTCCAATACGCATATTACTAAACACCAATACTTGCAATAAAACAAGCAGTATAAAAAAGAGGGTTCGCAAAACAAGTTCCTTATTCATTCTGACCTTGGATTAGGAGTTCATTTATTTCTTTTAAAGCCTTATTTTTTACCACATATACATACCCAATATTTGACATATCGTTAAATAACTTAACATCAACATCAAAATAATTTTGTGTTTGATCTAATTCTGCTCGTACAACCTTACCTACATTAATCCCTTGTGGAAAAATAGAATAGTTTCCGGTGATAATTGTATCATTGACTTTAATAGATGCCACTTTAGTAATATCTGCTACTTGCACTTTAAATGGGGTTTCCCCATCCCAAACCAAAGAACCAATATGGTTTGTTTTTTTTAACTGAACATTAATTTGTGATTGTATATGCAATACAGACAATACTGTAGAAAAATTTTCACCAACACTTTCTATAACACCAACTATTCCGTTAGTTGTGATTACTCCCATATCTGTAGTAACTCCATGTATAGCCCCCTTATTAATTACAAGAATGTTGTTTTTTTTATGGAAACTATTTTGAATTAGTTTTGCAGGGATAAATTCATAAGGAACATTTTTTAATTCGTTAGCTACGCTATTAAAATTAAAATTACTTAGTTCCTTTCGCAATCTTGCATTTTCTTTTAACAAACGCTCATTATAGGTATCAAGATTTACAAATTCATTAACATGATTTACAGATTCATATAGTCCGCCAGTTACATCATTTGCTGCAGAAATAAATTTACTTTTATGAAAGCTATGAGATTGAATTGTAAGTACCAAAGAAATACTCAACAGTAAGATGAAAAACAAGAAGTTTTTTTTCTTTAATAAATACGAAATTACCTGCTGCATTGGTCACGCTATTTAATCAAAATACTTTTGTATCTGGCAAGATCTTTTAAAGCAATCCCTGTTCCTCTAACTACTGCTCGTAACGGATCCTCAGCGATATACACTGGTAGGTCTGTTTTTTTAGATAATCTTTTATCCAAACCTCTAAGCATAGATCCTCCTCCAGCTAAATAGATACCTGTATTGTAAATATCGGCAGCTAGTTCTGGCGGTGTTTGCGATAATGTTTCCATTACAGCATCTTCAATTCTTAAAATTGATTTATCTAATGCTTTTGCTATTTCTCTGAATGATATTTGCACTTGCTTAGGCTTCCCTGTAAGCAAATCTCTTCCTTGAACAGACATGTCTTCTGGTGGAGTTTCTAAATCTTCTGTAGCAGCTCCTATTTGAATTTTTATTTTTTCTGCAGTTCTATCTCCTACATACAAATTATGTTGTGTACGCATGAAGTAAACAATATCATTGGTAAACACATCTCCTGCAACTTTTACGGACTTATCACAAACAATTCCTCCTAAAGCGATTACAGCAATTTCAGTAGTACCACCTCCAATATCAACTATCATATTCCCTTTTGGCTGCATAATATCAACACCAATACCTATTGCTGCTGCCATTGGTTCATGTATTAAATACACTTCTTTCCCATTTACTCTTTCCGCTGATTCTTTTACTGCACGCATTTCAACCTCAGTAATTCCTGAAGGAATACAAATAACTAAACGTAATGAAGGTGGAAATAATTTTTTCTTTAGTGCCGGGATATTTTTAATAAACATCGTCAACATTTTTTCAGAAGCATCAAAGTCAGCAATCACCCCGTCTTTTAACGGGCGAATTGTTTTGATGTTCTCATGAGTTTTACCCTGCATCATGTTAGCCTCTTGACCAACTGCAATTATGTTTCCAGATATTCTATCTCTTGCAACAATTGAAGGAGCGTCAACTACAACTTTTCCATTATGAATAATCAAGGTATTTGCAGTACCTAAGTCTATTGCTATTTCTTCTGTTAGGAAATCAAAAAATCCCATAAGCGTGCTGTGTATTTAAAGGGTAAAACCTGTTTGTATTTGAGAATCAACCAAAGATACTAAAATTAAAGAAAAAATAACATTAAAAAAGAAAACTCCGCAAAAATATTTTTTGCGGAGTTTTTATATGAAATATCAAGTATTCCTTAGTGCTTAAAATGTCTTGTACCTGTAAAAACCATAGCTACATTGTTTTCGTTACAATAATCAATACTTAACTGATCCTTTATTGATCCTCCAGGTTGAATTACTGCCTTTATTCCTGCTTTATCAGCAATTTCAACACAATCAGGAAAAGGGAAAAATGCATCACTTGCCATTACAGCTCCATTTAAATCAAATTCAAACTTAGTCGCTTTTTCAATTGCTTGATTTAATGCATCTACTCTTGATGTTTGCCCAGTTCCACTTGCAAATAATTGTTTGTTTTTTACCAATACAATTGTATTCGACTTGGTATGCTTACAAATTTTAGAAGCAAAAATTAAATCTTCTTTTTGAGCATCAGTAGTTTTCGTATTCGTTTTATCTTCTAATCCGCTTAAAGCATCAGTTCTGTTATTTCTATCCTGAACTAAAACACCGTTTAAACAACTTCTTACATTTGTCGCTGGCATTTCAATATTTTTTTGAATTAACAAAATTCTGTTTTTCTTTCCTTTAAGAATTTCTTCAGCATCAGCGTCAAACGAAGGAGCTATAACTACCTCACAGAATAATTTGTGAATTTCATGAGCTGTAGCGGCATCAATAGTCGTATTGGAAATTAACACTCCACCAAAAGCTGAAGTAGGATCACCCGCTAAGGCATCAACATATGCTTCACTAATTGTTGCTCTTTGAGCAAAACCACATGCATTATTATGTTTTAATACTGCGAATGTAGGTGCTTCTCCTTTGAATTCATCCATTAAATTAACAGCAGCATCAACGTCTAATAAATTATTATAACTTAACTCTTTCCCGTGAAGCTTGTCAAATATCGCATCAAAATCTCCGAAGAAAAATCCTTTTTGATGAGGGTTTTCACCGTAACGTAATGTTTTACCATTATTTTCACTTATTTTTAACACTGTTTCTTTAGCTTCTTGATTAAAGTAATTAAAGATTGCAGTGTCATAATGAGAAGAAATATTAAACGCTTTACCAGCAAATTTCTTTCTATCTGAAATAGATGTTTCTCCCTTATTTTCATTGATCACAGTTAAAAACTCATCATATTGCTCCATTGAAGAAACAATTACAGTGTCTTTAAAATTCTTTGCTGCAGCTCTAATTAAAGAAATTCCACCGATATCTATCTTTTCAATAATATCTTGTTCTGAAGCTCCTGAAGCTACAGTTTTTTCAAATGGGTACAAATCTACTATCACTAAATCCAACTGAGGAATATTATATTCCTTCATCTCAGCAATATCTCCTTCGTGATCTTGACGGTTTAAAATCCCTCCAAACACTTTTGGGTGTAATGTTTTAACTCTTCCGCCTAAAATTGAAGGGTAAGATGTTGTTTCCTCTACAGGAACTACATTAACACCTAATTCTTTAATAAATTTTTCAGTTCCTCCAGTAGAATAAATTGTTACTCCTAATTCATCTAATTTCTTTACGATTGGTGCTAGACCATCTTTATGAAATACCGAAATAAGTGCTGATTTGATTGCTTTTGTAGCCATTGTTTGTTGTGTTGTTGTTATTTTTTAAAGGTGCAAAAGTAATTTTAATCGACGAAAAGACAATACAATAAAACGATTATTTTAACAACAATTGTTTTATATCCAACCCTCTAAGCAACACAGCAACTTCCTCATTTACAAAAGCTAAGAAGTCCTCGTCGGCTTTTTTAAACGGATTAATTGTTTTAGAATCAATATCAATTTGACCTACATTTACTCCATCAATAAAAAGAGGCACTACAATTTCAGCTTTCACAGTAATACTACAAGCTATATAATTATCTTGAGCCTTTACATCAGGAACAACAAAATTGCTATTACTTACTGCTACTTGCCCACAAATTCCTTTTCCGAAAGGTATCGTTAAATGGTCAGTTGCATCACCAACATAAGCACTCAAATGCAAAGTTTTGGCTTCATGATTTGCAAAATAAAAACCAACCCAATCATAGGCATCCAAATTATCGTTTAGTAATTGACAAACCCCTTTTAATCGATCAAAAACAGGTAAAGTTATATCTTTTGTTACTATTGAAACAAGCGGCTTTAAATTTTCAAATGTCATTTTATATTTATATTTATGGTAAAGATTACAAAAGTATCCAATTCTTAAAGAATTGAATTCAAAAAGTTGTTTATTTGTGTCGTATTATGAACACTATAATTACAAAAAATAAACCCGTAATAAAGTTTTTAGCTATATTTTCATTAAGTTATACTTTTTTATCGATACTCTACTATCTATTTTTAAACAATACGAGTAGCCCTGATTTTTTTACTAAATCCGTTTCTAGCCAAATAATCAACATCTTAAACCTAATTGGTTATCAAACTAGTTCACTTACTAACTCTACTAATGATTTTATTAATTTATTTGTTAGGGGAAAAAATATCGCTGGCATATCAGAAGGCTGTAATGCTATTAGCATTATAATTTTATTTATTGCATTCATATTAAGTTTTACAAAAAAAATAAGCACAACAGTAGCATTTGTTATTTTCGGGGTGATTACTATTCACATTATGAATATTACAAGAATTGTGACTCTTGTTATTTGCCTATTCCATTACCCTGAATATTCAGAACCATTACACAACTATGTTTTCCCAGCAATGATTTATGGCGTGGTGTTTATTTTATGGATGATTTGGGTTAATTCGTTTCAAAAAAAAAGTAAATGAAATCTAAACTATTAAAAATAATCGGTATTGGCTTTCTCTTCTTGCTACTAGCACTTGTACGAGTTTTTGAAAACGAGTTGTTTTACGACCCTTTTATTCAGTTCTACAAACAACTTCATTACATAAATAAAACTCCTAATTATAGCTTAACTAACTTATTAATACATACTTTTTTTAGGTATTCAATCAATAGTTTATTATCAATTTTAATATTGCTTATTGCATTTAGAAAAAGGGACATAATGCGTTTTACAATTATATTTTATACTGTATTATTTTTTGTCCTTATTAGCTTCTATACTGTTATTCTTTTAAATTTCACTGAAGAATTTTACAAAATATTCTTTTATGTTAGACGATTTTTAATACAACCCATTTTTATACTCCTATTATTGCCTGCTTTTTATTACCAGCAGAAAATAACACCTCAAAAATAACCTCTTTAAACTAAATTTAAAGCAAAAAAAAACCTACACTTTAAGTGTAGGTTTTAATACATATATAGTACTATTATTACATTCCTAATTCTTTTTTAACATCTTCCAATAAGTTTGGACCATCAGCTAAAATTAAACCAGAACCAGCAGTTGAATCAACCACATACTGATATCCTTTAGCTCTAGCAACTTTTTGAATAGCTAAACGAGCTTTTTCCATTATTGGCTTAATTAGACCTTCTTGTCTTTTACCCATTTCTTTTTGAGCATTTTGTTCGTACTTTAACACGTTATCACGCATTCCTTGTACTTCTTGTGCTCTTTGACCATTAACTTCATCAGTTTTAGTAGAAGCTTCTGCCTGGTATTGCTTCATTTTATTTTGAAGCTCTGTAGCCATTGTTTGTAAGTCAGCTTGATATGTTTTTGTTAGTTTTTCTAGCTGATTTTGTGCTGCCTTCATATCTGGCATTGCAGCAATTAATTCCTGCGTATCAATATGTGCAACTTTACTTTGAGCTGATGTTAAACTTGTTGCTCCTAAAAATAACATTGCTGCAACTAATAACGTTTTAATTTTCTTCATTTTATAGTTTATTAAGTGTTTATTTATTCTCTTTATCTTCTTCAGGCACTCCTGGTAAACCTGATTTATTGTTTTTTTTAGCTTCTTTGTCAGCTAACATTTTCGCACGCTTTTCAGCAAATGCTTTTTTCTTAGCCTCTTTCAGCTCTAAAGTCTTTTTTCTTCGTTCATCAAGAATACGTTGTCTCTCTGCTTTTTTAGCTTCAGCTGCCTTTTTTCTTTCATCAACTGCTTCATTAATTACAGGTATCACTACTTCAGATTCAGCGTTCTTTTTAGCTTTTTTACCTTTAGCTTGCGTACGTTTTGCTGCTCTTGTTAATACTCGAACTATATAATCACTCAAATCATAACGCTTATTTGAGTACATCATAACAACATCAGCCGATTTATCAAATATGAAATCGTATTTTTTGGCTGTTGCTAACTCCTGAACAGCTGTTAAAACTTGATCTTGTATTGGCTCAATTAAAGTTCTTTTCTGAATAATTAAATCACCATTTGGACCAAATCGTTTTTGTTGATAATCTAAAATCTCAGCTTCTTCAATTTTAATTTCTTCTTCTTTTTCTTCAATAAGCTCTTTGGTTAATAGAACACGCTCATTACGTAAATCTGCTTTTTTCTTTTCAATACCACGAAGCTTTAAATCGATTTCACTTTTCCATTTCTGAACTTTCTGTTCAAGCTGGGCTAAAGCTTCATTATACTCAGGAATGTTTTCAAGGATGTACTCGGTGTCGATGTACCCCATTCTGATATTACTTTTTTGAGCATTACTACTAAAAGCAATTACTACTAATAAAACGACTAAAAGAACTCTTGTTTTCATAACTTATTGTGTTTATTGAAAATATCGTGCCAAAATTAAAATTCCCTCCCTAAAATAAAATGTGTTTCCCATCCATTTTTCTGAGTTTGTCCAGGCAAGGCATCAAATCCATGACCAAAATCTATTCCTAACAAACCAAAGGCTGGCATAAATATACGAACTCCTAAACCAGCTGAACGATACATATTGAAAGGATCATATTCAGAATAATCATCAAATGAATTTCCTGCTTCAGCAAACACTAATCCATAAATACTTGCCGCTTGAGACTTCATTGCTATTGGATGCCTCAATTCTAAAGAAAATCTGTTAAATATAATTCCACCATCTGTAGCGGACAAACTTCCATTATCAGGATACCCTCTCATACGAACTGTTTCAATATTTTGTAGACCTGATCCTCCAAGACCACTTCCACCGACAGAAAAACGCTCAAAAGGAATGACTCCTCTATCACTGTTATATGCTCCTAAGAAACCAAAGTTAACATTCGTTCTTAAAACCAAACGCTTATGTAAACTTGTGTACCAATCTCCTTCAAATTTAACCTTATAAAATTCTAACCACTTATAACGCTCTTGATCTACCTTACTCAAATCTGCGGCTGCATCATTAAAATCAGTTACTACATTGCTGTCTTCATCAATATAATTTCCGTGACTATTTTTTAATTTATACTCCTCTAAATTCTCTAAATTTTTATAATCTACCCCATTCATCAACGAGTATGGTAACGTAAACTTACCTGTTAGTGAAAATTTAGAACCTCTTTCAGGATAAATAGGATTAATCCCCTTACTGTCTCTTGACAAACCTACGGTATACGCTAAACTATTTGCATGTCCGTCACTAATATTTTCAAATAGACTGGTTTGATAATTTTTTAAATTATAATGTTGCAACGAAACTGATTGACTTAAGGTAAAATAATCATCTGGTACTTTTAATCGTTTAGCCAAACCAAGCGACACTCCTATAACTCCAAATTGCTGGTCTTTATCTACATCACCAGTACTACTGTCATACCTAAAATAACGAGAATAAGAAAATGATACAGAAAACTGCTGCGGTTTCTTCCCCCCCAACCAGGGCTCCATAAATGATAAACTATATGTTTGATATGTTTGTGCTGCTGAAGCTCTTAATGATAATGATTGCCCATCTCCCATAGGTAGCGGGTGATACGCATCCTTTTTAAATATATTTTTTATAGAAAAGTTATTAAACGACAGCCCAAGTGTTCCTATAAAACCACCTCCACCATAACCTCCTTGAAGTTCTATTTGACTCGATCCTTTTTCAACAACAGAATACTCAACATCTACTGTTCCTTCATTCGGATTAGGATTTTTAATATTTGGCACTAACTGTTCTGCATCAAAGAACCCCATTTGACCAAGTTCACGTAAACTTCTTATAATTTTCTGCTTACTATAAATTTGCCCAGGCTTAGTTCTTAACTCCCTATAAACAACATGATCATTTGTTTTATCATTCCCTGTAACGGTAATGTTTTTAAAACGAGTTAATTTTCCTTCAGAAATCCTTATCTCAAAATCAATTGTATCTTTTCTAACACCAGATTCAACAGGAACTACGTTTGAGAACATATACCCATTGTTTTGATATAAATTTGTAATATCATCCGCATCAGGATCTGTACTGTCAGCTATTTGTTTTTCTAACAATACTGCATTGTAAACATCTCCTTTAAATAAGCCTAATTTTTGCTTAAGATACTTATCAGTATATATCGTATTACCGGTAAACTCAATATCTCCAATGTAATATTTTTTACCTTCTTTTATATCAATATTTAACGAAATGGTTTTATTTTCATTAAAAACAGGATCACCTCCTGTAATTTTTACGTCTCTAAACCCACTTTCTTTATATGTTTCAACTATTTTAGCTAAATCCTCCTCATACCCTTCTTTCACAAATTTAGAACGTTTAAATATCCTCAATGGGTTTTTCAAACCTTTCTCTTTTGTGTTTTTCATTTTTTTACGAAGTTTTGAAGATTTAAAACTTTCGTTTCCAGAGAAATTAATATCAGATATCTTGACTTTTTTCCCTTTATCAATAGTAACAACTAAATTAACTTTTTCACTACCCATAGAATCTTTTATAGAAATTGGGTTTAGATAAACCTTACTAGCTATATGACCTTCTTTTGCATATTTGCTTTGCAAATAGTTTTTTGTCGTTGTTAAGAGATTTTCAGTAACCTTAACCCCTCTAGTCAGTTTATTTTCTTTTATAATATCGTCGTGCTTTCCTTTCTTTACACCCGTAATTTTAACCTCATCTAAACTTGGCAATTCTTTAACCTCTATGTTTAAGTAAATAGAATTCCCATCTACCTTAGTTACATACAAATTAACATCACTAAACAAGTTTGATGTCCATAATTTTTTAATTGCATTACTAGTTTTTTCGCCAGGAATGACTACTTCTTGCCCTTTTCTCAACCCTGAAAAGGTAATTATAGTTTGCTTATTAAAACTAGCGTTACCAGAAACTGTAATATCTTCAATTAAATATTTTGTCCCTGAAACATAGCTCCCTACTTGAGCATATGTTTTAGCACAAGAAATTAAAAAAATTAATGTTAAGCTATAAAATATACTCCTACTTAAGTTGTTCGCTTGTTTTTCCAAATCGTCTTTCTCTATTTTGATAATTTAATATAGCCTTATAAAGGTCTTCTTTTTTAAAATCTGGCCAAAGTACATCGGTAAAATATAACTCAGCATATGCAATTTGCCATAATAAAAAATTACTTATGCGCTGTTCACCGCTTGTTCTTATAAGTAAATCTACATCAGGTAAATTTCGCGTGTAAAGATGCTCATTAATAATTGAATCATCAATATTTTCTATGGAAATTATGTTATTTTTAACTTTGTCAGCGATTTCCTTAACAGTTTTAACAATTTCGTTTCTAGAACCGTAACTCAATGCTAAAGTCAATACAAGTTTGGTGTTATTTTTGGTTTTCTCTATTACCTCAGAGAGCTCTTTATATGCTTTAGGAGGCAATTCTTCTAAATTACCTATCGCACATAACCTAATTCCATTTTCATGAAGCGACTTAAACTCTTTCTTTAATGAGGAAACTAGTAGTTTCATTAGCTTATCCACTTCTTTCTTTGGTCTATTCCAATTTTCTGTAGAAAAGGCATATAACGTCAAATGCGTTACACCTGACTCACCAGCCGCTTCTATTGTTTCACGAACAGCTCTAGCGCCTCTTTCGTGACCAAAAACACGCAACAAACCTCTTTTTTTAGCCCAACGCCCGTTACCATCCATGATGATTGCGACATGCTTGGGCACATTTTTCATATCTATTTGTTCTAAAAAACTCATGATTTAATTTGTATTACAGAAGCATGGGTTTTTACCAAATGTGTACGTTAATGTTACACCAGTAAACACATACCAATCATTACTATTTGTATTTCCAAATTTCAATGATTCAAAATCTTTTTTGTCCCTTACTGGGTTACTTCCGTCAAGATCATCAGTAAATGTATACCGTGCACCTATTTCTACTGCAAGGACAAACCGCCTTGTTATTGCTGATTTAACACCAACAATCATTGGTATTGCTAATGAATTATGAGAATTGTATTGTTCAATTTTATTGTTCGTATTCAACACCAAGGCATCATAATTAAAATAGGACAAGCCCGAAAACAAGTATGGCGTTGTTTTTATTGCATAACTATGCTGGTCATGTAAATTAAATTCCCAGAATGTAAATTCCATCCCAGCAGTAATTTCTTTCACTTCGTTTTTGAAGGTTAGCCCTCTTTGTGTTCTTCTCGGATCTGATGATTTTGAGTCGTCACCAGTTATGCTTGAATAAATTGCAGAGATTCGATAGGAATGCCTAGCACTTCTATTCCATTTATACACCCCTCCAATAGCAATATCATTAGGGTTTATATAGTTCCCTGACCCAACATCAGCTATTGCATTTGACCCTCCAACAAACAGTCCAACTTCATGGATTTGTCCAAAAGAAAAACAACAAGACAATAATAATAAAATAGTTAAACGACACATAGTACTCTCAAAAGTTTGCAAATATATAAAAATGACTCAGTCCGTGCAATTAAACACGCTCACTATAAAACATCATTTATAAAATTTTATTGCTTTAATTTCTATTATCTTCTCCCCATAATAGTTTATTTCGGAGTGTATGCAAAAAACTTTCTCCCTTAGGCTCAATCATATTTATATTAAAATCAGCTTTTTGAATTATAAGCTCTGTCCCGTTTTTAACGGTAATTATTCGAGAATCTAAGGACACTAAGTGCAAATCCTCTCTACCAGTAACTACTAGCTTTATTTCTGTTTCCTCAGGTATAACTAACGGCCTTGCATTAAGATTATGGGGTGCTATTGGCGTTAACACAAAGCTATCTGAGTCCGGAGCAACAACAGGTCCTCCGCAACTCAAGGAATACCCTGTAGACCCCGTAGGTGAAGCTACAATTAACCCGTCCGCCCAATAAGATGTTAAATACTCATTGTTTAAAAACGTTTGAACCTTTATCATCGATGTCGTATTTTTTCTACTAACAGCAATTTCATTTAAAGCAAAATTAAACCCTTCATCCAAGCCTTCAATTGCAACTTCTGTTTTAAGTTTAAGTAAACTTCTTTCAGAAATACTATAATCTCCTTTGATAATTTCGTCAATTGAAGATTTTATTTTATCTTTTTGAATTGTAGCTAAAAAACCCATTCTTCCAGTATTGACACCTACAATTGGAATACCCGAACTTCGCACATAAGAAATTGACCTTAACATTGTTCCGTCACCACCAATGCTTATAAAAAAAGCAAAAGATTCGTCTAAATCTTTATAAGAATCAAATGGTTGATACTCTTTACTAGAAATTTTCCCTACATAATTTAAAGCAGCAGACTCCACATAAACAGAAACATTATGAATACTCAACTGCTCCAAAACTATATTCACATACTCTTTTGGAAAATTATTTTCAAACCTTCCATAAATTGCAACTTTCATCATAGCTATATATCCAAATATTTCTTCAAATAATCCGACCTATCTTTTAAATCTTGCACATAAGATTCCTCTTCATGTCCTGCAAGAACCACATATCCATAACGGATAAATGTCTGAATAATATCTGACAGTCCCGAATTACTTATTTTAACTGTAATTTCCGCTTGTTCATTTTCAATTTTCGATAAAAAAGCACCTAATATTTTTGCATTATTAGACTCTACTATTTGAGAAATTTCACTAAACGAATACCCTTTCAATTCTTTCCCTACAATCAATGTTGCTCCGGGCTCTGAAAAGAATGGTGTTTGATCAAACAAACCTATTATATCTTTTAACTCATAATAACCAACATATACATTATCACGCATTACCGGCATCACATTTGTTGAGTTTTGAGCAAACGCCCCAAGCACATCTAACCAGTTAGCTGTATCGTTTACAAAAAAAAACTCTACCGCGTATTGACATTCTTTTATTGTAATATCTGAGTCAATACAATGCGTATCATTTTCAGACATGCACCCTAAAAATTCTTCGCCTAGACAAATTGGTATGTGTGAATACGTAAGATTATTAAACATCTGTTTAATCAAACTAATTTTTTGATCAACTGCTACAGGTTTAATATCGTTTATAATGAGTTCACTAAGATTCATTAGTTATAAATTTATAATGCAAATTAACCAATTTATAGGAATAAGCCTTAAATTTGTTGCTCAATTTTTCAATCATGACAAAGTTAAGCGTAAACATAAATAAAATTGCAACTCTTCGAAATTCTAGAGGAGGGAACACTCCAAACCTACTGCATGTAGCAAGTGACATAGAACGCTTTGGCGCCGAAGGAATTACCATACACCCAAGACCTGACGAAAGACATATAAGATATCAAGACGCCAGAGATTTAACCAAGATTGTAACTACTGAATTTAATATTGAAGGAAACCCTAATGAGAAGTTTGTACAATTAGTATTAGAAACTAAACCAACTCAAGTAACATTAGTTCCTGATTCCATAAATGCCATTACTTCAAATGCAGGATGGAACACGATTAAACATCATGATTTCCTAACGGACGTCATCGCGGAATTTAAAAGAAATAACATTAGAACCTCTGTTTTTGTTGACCCAAACTTAAAAATGATTGAAGGCGCGAAAAACATTGGCGCTGACAGAATAGAATTGTACACAGAAGAATTTGCAGACCAACACACAAAAGGGAACCTAAAAGCAATTAAACCTTATACTGAGTGCGCTATTCTATCCAATGAATTAAACATTGGTGTAAATGCTGGGCATGACCTAAGCTTAGATAATATCAAATTTTTTAAAGAAAATATCCCAGGATTGCTTGAAGTTTCTATCGGCCATGCTTTAATTTCTGAATCAATTTATTTAGGTATTGAAAATGTAATAAATATGTATTTAAACAAATTAAAAGGATAATTAAAAATGGAGGTATTACATTCTAAAATTCTAGGCTCTGGACAACCCCTTTTGATACTTCACGGATTCCTAGGAATGTCTGACAATTGGAAAACCTTAGGAAACAAATATGCTGAGAATTTTGAAGTTCACCTAATTGACCAACGCAATCATGGTAGGAGTTTTCACTCAGAAGAGTTCTCTTACGACTTAATGGTTAACGATCTAAAAAAATACATAGACACACATAAACTTGAAAACTGCATTTTACTTGGCCACTCCATGGGAGGAAAAACCGCTATGCAGTTTGCAATCACTCATCCTCAATTAATTCATAAATTAATTATTGCTGATATTGCTCCTAAAACCTATCCTGCACATCACCAATACATACTGAAAGCTTTATCTGAAGTTGATTTTACAATTCAAAAATCAAGAAAAGAAATAGAAGCAATCTTAACTAATTACATACAAGAACCTGGTGTCATTCAATTTTTGATGAAAAACATTTATCGAAAAGAAAAAACGGTATTAGCGTATCGCTTTAACCTAGAAGTGCTACTGAACAAATACCACGAAGTTGTTACTTCATTCCAATCTACAAATACATTCAATGGCCCTACTTTATTTTTAAAAGGAGCTAATTCAAATTACATCAGCCCAGATGACATCATAACTATTAAACGTAATTTCTCCAATGCCTCTATAGAAGAAATTAGCGACTCCGGACATTGGCTACACGCTGAACAACCACAAGAATTTTACCAAAAAACCATTCGCTTTTGTTAAATTATTTGTATTATTGCTATGCATACACAGTATATGCAACATATTAACTTAATCTGAAACCAAAATTTTTATTATGAAAAAACTTTTATCTTTTGTATTGTTTTTTCTTGTTGGATCAACTCTCTACGCTGGTGGCTATAGAGTATCTATTCAAGGACAAAAACAATTAGCAATGGGACACACAGGTGTTGCCGTTATCAGTAGTGCAGAATCTGTTTTTTTCAACCCTGCGGGAATTTCATTTTTAGACGGAAAAATGAACTTATCTCTTGGTGTGACAGGAATTATAGCAAAAACAACATTTGAAAACGCAACGTTTGGAGATACAAATAGCACTGAAAGCGGTCTAGCTACCCCTTTTAGCCTTTACGCTACTTACAAGGCAAATGACTGGTTATCATTCGGACTAGGAGTCTACACTCCATATGGTAGTTCTGTTGCATGGGAAAAAGACTGGTCAGGATCTCATTTGGTTAACGATATTGACTTGAAAGCAATTTTTGTTCAACCAACAATTTCTGTTAAAATTAGTGATAAATTAAGTATTGGTGGTGGTCCGATTTATGTAAATGGATCTGTAAACTTCAATAAAAACTTAAATAGATCTTTAAGCGACACAGATGGTAACAGAACAAATGTTACTGTTGAACAAAAGAACATCTCTGCTTGGGGATATACATTAGGAGTAATGATTAAGCCTATAGAAAAACTAAACATCGGGTTTAACTACAGATCAAAAGTAACTATGGAAGCTAGAGACGGAGATGCTGATTTTGAAAACGTTCCAGGAAGTTTACCTAACAACCTTTCAGATGGTAAATTTGACGCAGACTTACCTTTACCAGCAGAAATTACAGTAGGACTTTCTTATGAATTCTGTGATAAATTTTTATTTGCTTTTGACTACAATTTCGCTCAATGGAGTGAATACGAAGCTTTAGTAGTTGTATTTGACAATGACGCTGGCGTTTCTACTAGCCCAAGAAACTATGTTGATTCTGAAACATTCCGTTTTGGACTACAGTATGAAGCTACTAAAAAAATAACATTAAGAACTGGTATCTACTTTGACGGATCACCTGTACAAGATGGTTATTTTGCTCCTGAAACTCCACGTAACGAATCTACGGGATACACCGCAGGTTTGTCTTATAAAATAAATGATAAGTTATCTATTGATGCTTCTTTCTTGTATTTACATTTTGAAGAAATCGACAATTCTTATGACTACTACCAAGAAGGTGGACAAAACGTACCATTTGGAGGAACTTACAAATCATCTGTAATAGCTCCAGGTATAGGAATATCATATAAATTATAAGAATTTTAAAATACTAAAAACATGAAAAACATAAAATATATAGCACTAATGGCCTTAGGTTTAGTTGCCTGTGAGCCAGAATTAGACAACTCAGTAGAAGATGCAGGGTTTTACTCCCCAGGAGATGCTGACTTTAGCACATTTGTATCTATTGGAAACTCGTTAACCGCTGGTTATGCTGACGGAACGGTTTATTTAGAAGGTCAAAAATATTCATACCCGAACATATTAGCTGATAAATTTAGTCATGTTGGTGGTGGAACATTCACACAGCCTTTAGTTAATGATAATGTAGGAGGATTAACATTAGGCGGAGCACAGATAGCAGACACAAGACTAGTCCTTTCTGGAACCCCTTTAGGCTTAGAAAACTTATCCGGAACTCCCACGACAGAAGTTAGCAATATTTTAACTGGACCATTTAACAATGTTGGAGTACCCGGAGCAAAATCATTTCATTTATTATCTGATTCTTACGGAAATGTCTCTGGAGTAGCAACAGGTACTGCTAACCCTTATTTTGTACGTATGGCATCTAGTCCATCTACGACAATGCTTGGTGATGCAGTAGCTCAAAATCCATCATTCTTTTCATTATGGATTGGTAATAATGATATTTTATCATTCGCTACCTCTGGTGGAGTCGGAGTTGATCAAACTGGAAATACAGACCCAATGACTTACGGCGGTAATGATATTACAGACCCAATGGTATTTCACGGAACCTATGATGCAATATTATCTGGTTTAACTGCTAACGGAGCAAAAGGAGTAGTAATGAATTTACCAAGTGTAACTTCAATACCTTTTTTTACATATGTTGACCACAATCCAGTTCCTTTAGACGCAGCAACTGCAGGTTATTTAAATAGCGCAAGTGCTTACGGTGCTTACAACGCAGGAATTCAAGGTGCTTTTGCTTATTTAGTTGCTAACACACCTCTTACTCAAGCAATGGCTGATGCTGAAATAGCAAAAAGAACTATTGTGTTTTCTGAATCTGCAAACAACGCTCTAGTAATTATGGATGAAAGCTTAACTGATTTAACAGGGTTAAATTCACAATTAATTAGCATGAGACAAGCAACTGCTGCTGACCTTATCCTTTTGACTACAGGACCGTTAATTGGAACTTTAGCCGTAGAAGCAGACCCTACTTCAATAATTGGTGTCGGCGTACCTTTAAATGACAGCCAAGTATTAACCGAAAGTGAAGTTACTATGGTTAGCACAGCCCAAACAGCATACAACAATTCTATTAGCATGCTTGCCGCAGCTAATGATGGTGTTATTTTAATTGATGTTAAAGCAGCTATGGAACAATTAGCAAATGGTGGTTTATCATCTAACGGAACTACAATTACTGATGAATACATTTACGGAGGAGGCTTCTCTTTAGATGGTGTTCACCCGACAGCTAAAGGATATGCATTTATTGCAAATATAGTTATTGATAGAATTAACACAGAGTTTAATGCTACAATCCCTACAACAAACACTGGTTATTACCCAACTACTTATATTGATTAATCTCAAGTAAGCAGTATACCACAAAAAAACCTTGCCAAATTGGCAAGGTTTTTTTTGTGGTATACTTTTAGCATATTGTACAACAAATACACATACATGAATTACATTTTAAAAATACTACTAAGCGCTATTGCTGTTTTTGTTTTAGCTAACATATTGCCCGGAATTACAATTGAAAGCTATATCACTGCAATTATCGTCGCAATAGTACTCGGGTTTCTGAATACATTGGTTCGCCCCATATTAATCTTTTTTACAATTCCACTAACAATAGTAACTCTAGGTTTATTTCTATTTATCATTAATGCTATTATAGTATTAATAGCAGGGTACTTTATTGGCGGATTTACCGTACACAATATAGGTTGGGCATTACTATTTAGCATCCTACTTTCAATATTACAATCCATACTTAATAAACTATTAAAGGATCCAAAAAAGTAGATCTAATAATTTCTGCATTAAGCATTGGACCACCAGTAGCTACAAAAAATTTGTTAGCTTATAAAAATGTGCTATTTTTGCACACTTAATTTTACTATTTCAAATAGACTAATATGAATATCACAAGAGAAAACATTGACGCACTTAATGCAGTTGTAACAGTTACAATCGAGAAAAAAGATTACACCGAAAAAGTAGGAAAAATACTTGTAGATTATCGTAAAAAAGCAAACATACCTGGCTTCCGTAAAGGAGAAGTCCCTATGGGAATGGTAAAAAAACAATATGGTAAAGCTGTTTTAGTTGATGAAGTAAATAAATTAATACAGGAAGCTTTAAACAAATATCTTTCAGAAGAAAAGTTAAACTTATTAGGTAACCCATTACCAAGAAAACAAGATGATTTAAACTGGGATGCTGAAAACTTTTCTTTTCAATTTGAATTAGGTTTAGCTCCTGTTTTTGATGTAAACTTAAAAAACAAGAAAGCTATTACTCAATACAACATTGTTGCTGATGAAAAAACTATCAATGACCAGATAGAAAACATTAGAAAACAATACGGTAAAATTAGCCCTACAACAGAAATTACTGAAGAAACTGAAATTACTGGAGTTTTCAAAAATAAGGAGAAAGGAATTGAAAACACCGCAACAATTAGCTTAACTAAAATTAAAGGTAAAACAAATACTAGTAAATTTATAAAAGCTAAATCAGCAGATGTACTTAGCTTAAAAACTAAAGGACTTTTTAACGACGAATTTGACTTAATGAATGCTTTAAAAGTAAGCAACGATGATGTTAAAGATTTGGATATTGAGGTTTCTTTTGAAATCACTGAAACAAATAATCGTGAATTGGCTGACATGGATCAAGAATTCTTTGACAAGCTATTTGGTAAAGACGCCATAACCTCAGAAGACGAATTGAAATTACGTTTACAAGATGACGCAAAAAAACAATTTTCACAACAAGCTGATCAACGTTTATTAAATGACGTTACTGAGCATTTAGTTGAAAACACAACCTTTGACTTGCCTCAAACATTTTTAGAGAAATGGATGCAAAATTCTGGTGAAAACCCATTAACCGAAGAACAAGCCAAAGAAGAGTACGCTAAGTCGGAAAAAGCATTACGCTACCAGTTAATTGAAGGTAAATTATTACAAGACAATAACATAAATGTTCAATTTGAAGACTTAAAAGCACATACCGTTGAAATGGTAAGAGCTCAAATGGCTCAATTTGGACAAACAAACCCTTCTGATGAAGAATTAGATGGTATTGTTGCCAGAGTACTGTCCAACCAAGACGAAGCAAGAAAATTAGGCGAACAACTAGTTAGCCAAAAACTAGTTGCTTTTTACAAAGAAAACATAAACTTAAAAATGAAAGAATTGAACTACGAAGAGTTCATTAAGGAAGTTTACAACTAAAAAGAAAATTAAGTATCTTTAAGGCGTTAAACTTTCTGTTTGACGCTTTTTTGTTTAAATTGATAAAAAATTACACTTCAATATGAATTACGGTAAAGAATTTGAAAAATACGCTACTAAGCACCACGGGATAAACAGCATGCATTACGACAAAATATTAAGCAGCATGTACCCACAAGGCATGACCCCTAATATTGTTGAAGAAAGACAAATGAATGTTGCTATTTTTGATGTATTTTCTCGTTTAATGATGGACAGAATCATCTTTTTAGGAACTGGAATTAATGATCAAGTAGCAAATGTTGTTCAAGCTCAATTATTATTCTTGGAAAGCATTGACGCATCTAAAGACATCCAAATTTACATTAACTCTCCAGGAGGAGGTGTTTATGCTGGACTTGGAATTTATGACACTATGCAATTCATTAAACCTGATGTAGCAACAATTTGCACAGGGATGGCAGCATCAATGGGAGCTGTATTACTATGTGCCGGAGCTCCTGGTAAAAGATCAGGATTAACACATTCTAGAGTCATGATTCACCAACCATTAGGTGGAGCACAAGGACAAGCTAGTGATATTGAAATTACAGCAAGAGAGATCCTTACTTTAAAGAAAGAATTATACGACATTATTTCAAAACATTCTGGACAAGACTATGACAAAGTTTATAACGATTCCGATAGAGATTATTGGATGAGAGCTGACAAAGCGAAAGAATACGGAATGATTGACGAAATATTAGCTAGATAAAAAAAAGACGATGGCGAAGGAAGAATTATCATGTTCATTTTGTGGACGAAAAAAACCAGAAACCAGCCTATTAATTGCAGGCCTGGATGCTCACATTTGTGATCAATGTATTGAACAAGCTCATGGAATAGTTTTAGAAGAATCAACCGAAAATGATGATGACGCACTTGCGGCAGAGTTGAACTTGAGAAAACCTAAGGATATAAAACTTTTTCTTGATGAATATATTATTGGACAGAATTTCAGTAAAAAAGTAATTTCAGTAGCAGTATACAATCACTACAAGAGGTTACTACAACCGAAAACTGATGATGATATAGAAATACAAAAAAGTAACATCATAATGGTTGGCCAAACCGGTACAGGAAAAACTTTAATGGCAAAAACAATTGCTAAAATGCTGAATATTCCTTTAGCTATTGTTGACGCAACTGTACTTACTGAAGCGGGTTATGTTGGTGAAGATGTAGAAACTATTCTTACTCGTTTACTACAAGCTGCCGACTACAACTTAGAAAAAGCGGAAAAAGGAATTGTTTTTATTGACGAAATTGATAAAATCGCGAGGAAAAGCGACAATCCATCAATCACACGAGATGTTTCTGGAGAAGGTGTGCAACAAGCTTTATTAAAACTTCTTGAAGGAACCGTTGTAAACGTCCCTCCAAAAGGAGGAAGAAAGCATCCTGATCAGAAGTTTATTGAAGTAAACACAGAAAATATCTTATTCATAGCTGGTGGCGCTTTTGATGGTATTGAGAGAGCTATTACCAAAAGACTCAACATGCAAGCTGTTGGATATAGTGCATCAAAAGATGACGACAAAATTGATGAAGACAATTTACTTCAATACATCATCCCTAAGGATTTAAAAGATTTTGGATTAATACCTGAAATCATTGGTAGACTACCGGTATTAACTTACATGGACCCATTGGATACCAAAACACTTAGAGCAATCCTTACAGAACCTAAAAACGCCATCATTAAACAATACCAAAAATTGTTTGAAATGGACGATATCAAATTTGATATTACTGATGATGCATTAGAGTATATTGTTGAAAAAGCAATAGAATATAAATTAGGAGCAAGAGGATTACGTTCTTTATGTGAATCTATATTAACTGACGCTATGTTTGAACTACCTAGTGCTGAGGATAAGCAATTAGTAGTAGATAAAGTTTATGCACATAAGAAATTAACAAAATCAAAATTAAGTAAACTTAAAGCGGTTTCTTAATTAACACATTAATATTCAAGTGTCATTACTAACAAAGGAAGCTTTTTTGGTAATGACACTTTTTAATTATGACAAATAACAATCCCATTGGTATTTTTGACTCAGGAGTAGGTGGAATTTCCATATGGAAAGAAATTCATCAATTACTCCCCAATGAGGACAGTATTTATTTAGCCGATAGCATCAATGCGCCATACGGACAAAAAAGCAAGCAAGAAATTATTGACTTGTGTTTTAAAAACACTGATTTACTTATTAAAAAAAACTGTAAGCTAATTGTTGTCGCCTGCAATACAGCAACTACAAATGCTATAAAACAACTTAGGAGCAACTACAGCATACCGATTATTGGAATTGAACCTGCAATTAAGCCAGCAGCATTAAACTCCAAAACAAAATCAATTGGTATTTTAGCTACAAAAGGGACTTTATCAAGCGAATTATTTCACAACACTACTGAACTATATTCTGAAAACATTAAGATTGCAGAGCAAGTAGGACTAGGATTAGTAGAGTTAATTGAATCAGGAGATATTGATTCTGAAGAAATGATCAATCTGCTAACTAAATACCTAACACCTATGATTAAAGAAAACATTGATCATTTAGTATTAGGATGCTCCCATTACCCTTTTTTAATCCCTAAAATAAAGAAAATCCTTCCACTAAATATTTCAATAATCGATTCAGGAAAGGCTGTTGCAAAACAAGTAGAAAACATCCTTAATAAACAAAAATCCTTCAATACTACTAATAGCTCCATAAATAGTTTTTACACCAATAGCACCACAGATGTTATTAAGACTATACTAAATGACAATTATCCCATTTCTAGATTAGATTTTTAAACAATATAATACTAAAAAGGGTTGTGATAAAACCACAACCCTTTTAATACTATTTGTTACAATTCAATTTATGGCTGAACCGTAGCGCATTCTTGTTCTATTATTATTTGATTTCTGAATACTTCTATCTTATCTTTCTTAACTTCACAGTAACGTTTTTTACAACTCCAACCGCTTCTACCGCATGAAGCGAAAATAACTGAAACTACAGCTACTAGAACTACACTTTTTTTCATCTTATTTTAAAATTTAAAATAATCCCCAAGATTATTGATTAATTACATTGTAAATATATATCAAATAAGCTTAGTATTAAAACAACAAAAACCAGATAACCAACTGACTTAAAGCGAATTCAAGTTTTAAAATCACACTATCATCAATAATATTTAAAAAATTAAAAGAATACTATAATTAATAAAGATTACCTATAGCATATTCTTTATTATTTAAATAAAATTTTTAATATTGATAAAACAAGTATATTATCGACAAACAACGTATTTAAATGTTTTTTTCGACAACTTGTTATTCATGAATAATAAAACAAGATTAAAACAACCCATATTTACCTCATTAGTCGTGCTAAAACTAATAGATTCAAAAAAAAAAAGCCATCCAATAAAATGGATAGCTTTTCATTAGGTTTTCAAAACAGCTAATAACTAATTAACTATTACAAATTCTATTCTTCTATTAATTTCATGCTCTTTATCAGAACAGTCTTTTGATATACAATCCATTATTGTTTGAGACTCTCCGTAACCTTGAGATATTAATCTTTGAGATTTAACTCCTTTAGACATTAAATATTTCATTGTAGAAGCTGCCCTCCTTTTAGATAAAACTAAGTTATACCTAGCAGTTCCTCTAATATCAGTATGCGCATTAACTTCAATCTTCATGTTTGGATTTTCTTCCAACACACTTACTATTTTATCTAATGACATTCTTGACGCTAACTTGACACTTGATTTATTAAAATCGAAATAAATATTTTCAATCTTAATCATTGACTTCCCATCAATCTCTACAATTTCTGGTGCAGTTTGCTCTAAGTTCACCTCTACTTTAAACACTCGTTGTGTTGCCGAGTTTGTTGGAACATCAACAACATAATCAATATACCCTTCCTTTTTTATTTTTACAGTATACACTTCGTAAGGATCAACATAAGCAGAAAACTCACCGGACATATTCGTTTTTACAGGAATTACTACACCATCAACATCTATTATTTCAATTTCTGCATTTGGGACAATAGCTTTTGTTAATTGATCTGTAACTACGCCTTTAATTGACTGTTTATTATATTCTAACCTTAACTTATATATATCAGATCCACCAACACCATCGGCCTTTGCAGATGTTACATACCCACGTCGCTCATTAGCGAGTATAAACGCATAGTCATCCTCAGGACTGTTAATTGAAGCTCCAAGATTTAAAGGCCTAACAAACTCACCTTTTACATTCCTTGCTCTAAACACATCTAAGCCTCCCATTGTATTATGACCATCAGAAGCAAAGTAAAAATACTTACCATTCTTATCAATAAAAGGTGTACGCTCATTACTTGACGTATTTACTTTTGCCCCAATATTTACAGGCAGCTCAATAGCTCCATCATCATTTACTTTGGCTGAATATAAATCATACCCTCCAAAGCCTCCTGGCATATCAGATGCAAAATATAACATTTTACCATCTTCTGATAAATATGGATTTTCTATAGAATAATCTTCACTACTAAAATGAATTCTCTCTTCATTTAACCATTGACCATTTCCAGTAGCATCTTTAGCTTTAAAAAGCTGGTAGTTTCGCTTATCTCCAAGTATACTTCTGGTATAATAAACTGTTTTCTGATCTGGAGAAAAAGTAATAGTTCCTTCATTATCATCTGTGTTTAAAATTCTAGAATATCCTAATGGCCTATCTAGATCTCCAGTTCTTTTTATTGTAGCACAGTATATTTGAAAATGAGGCTCCCCAGTTAAAGGATCTTTAACCCCTCCTAAAGCACCTACTTTTTTCGCTGATATTATAATATATTTCTGCTTAAAAAAACCAGAGCCATACTCATGTTCCTTACTATTCACCCCAGTATCAGTAACGATAAAGTTAAAATTAGCAGTCAATACTTCAGACTTTGCGCTGTTAACCTTACTAATAACCTCTCCTTCAGCTTCAACAACATCTTGAGCCTGCACACTAAAAGCATACACAAGGGACAATACTGACAACACTAATTTTTTTTTCATTATAAATAATTTTAAAACAACATATTGGTTAATTGCAATTTAAGGTGGCTAATGTATACTAAAAAAATCACGACAACAAACTGATAACCAGTACTAACAATTACTCCTCAATACAAAAAACAACCTTAAACACTATTTTATACACTTACAGCAACGTAATGAGTAAAAAACAATGTTTTTCGCACAAAAATTTTCTGTTAACTATTTATTTGACAAAAAACAAAAAACCGACAATACTCTAGTATTGTCGGTGAAATGCAATATTTTGGTTTTAAACTTGCTTTTTAGAATTTTGAAGTCCTTTTATTTTTCTTTTATTATACAGCTTAACACTATCTTTCTCCTTTTCCTTTTTAAGGCTGTCCTGAATAATTTTATCTATCCCTGATTTTTCAGCATCAAACCTCTGCTTAATTCGCTCCTCAATACCTTTAGCCTTTTTAAACGATTTTGTAGCATAGTACGCTATATTTTGTCGTAAAGTAAGACTATCTATTTTATATTTTTCATAAATATAAACATCAGCCTGAACATTATTATCCTTAAGAATTTTATAGTTTCTACTTTTTGCTGCTTTGAGTAAACTTATATCATATAATATCTCTTCCATTACTGGTTGATCTATTAAATTATCAGGATCTCTAGCCTTAAAACTCTTATTGCAAGAAACTGTTATTAATAATACTATTAATAAAAACCTTTTCATAACTACCTATTAAACGTTAATCGCATTCCCTTTTTTATATCGTAAAATTTGAAATTTTTATACACTAAGCTACCGTTCACAAATGTGTGTGATATTCTTGATTTAAACGTATTTCCTTCAAAAGGAGACCATCCGCATTTATAAAAAATATTGTCTTCAGTAACAGTCCACGGCTTATTTAAATCTATTAAAACCATATCAGCAAAATACCCTTCCTTAATATACCCTCGTTTGTTTATTTTAAATAACTTTGCTGGGTTGTGGCACATTTTCTCTACAATCTTTTCTAATCCGATTATTCCATCGTGATACGCTTCCAGCATACTCACTAAACCATGTTGTACCAAGGGTCCACCTGAAGGTGCTTTGGTATACACTCCATCTTTTTCTTCTTTAGTATGTGGTGCATGATCAGTTGCAATTACATCAATTCTATCATCCAATAACGCTTCCCACAACCCATCCTTATCAGCTTGTGACTTTACAGCTGGATTCCATTTAATCAAGCTTCCTTTTTCATCATAGTCTTTATCAGTAAACCATAAATGGTGTACACAAACTTCTGCAGTAATCATTTTTTCTTCTAATGGAATTTTATTTGTAAAAAGCGCAGTTTCTTTAGCTGTTGACAAATGAAAAACATGTAGTCTTGCTCCTGTTTTCTTAGCTAACTCAATTGCTTTTGACGAAGACAAATAACACGCCTCTTCACTACGGATTATTGGATGATACTTCATTGGTATATCATCTCCAAATTCAGAAACATGCTGTTCTAAGTTTCTCTTAATAGTTCCTTCGTCCTCACAGTGAACAGCAATAAGCATATCAGTACTAGAAAATATTTTTTCTAATACTTCTTGATTATCTACCAACATATTACCTGTAGAAGAACCCAAAAATAATTTTAATGCGGCTACATTTTTAGGATCTACCTTTAAAATCTCTTCTAAATTATCGTTAGTTCCACCAAACATAAAAGAATAATTCGCGTAAGACGAAGCATCTGCTATTTCAAATTTTTTATCTAATTCCTTTATTGTAGTCGTTTGCGGATTTGTATTAGGCATTTCGATAAAAGACGTAATTCCACCTGCTACAGCCGCTCTGGATTCAGATTCAATTGTTGCTTTGTGTGTTAATCCAGGTTCTCTAAAGTGCACCTGATCATCAATTATTCCAGGAAATAGGTACTTCCCTTCAGCATCGTAAACGTTAACGTCTGGTGATTTAGCGCTAATTTGTTCAGCTATTTCTACAATATACTTCCCTTCTACATACACATCGCCATGAAATATTGTATTTTCATTAACTATATTTGCATTCTTAATCAATATTTTATCCATAACATTTTAAGCTTATTGTTTAGCAAACAAACTTTTTATTTTCATTAAAACAACTCCAAACACTGCTTCAGAGATAATTGACCCATCCATTTTTGAAACACCTCTAGTTCTATCAGTAAATATCACCGGTACCTCTTCAATTATAAACCCTTTTATATAGGCTTTAAATTTCATTTCTATTTGAAAAGCATATCCAATAAATTGAATTTTATCAAAGTTTATTGATTCTAAAACTTTTCGTTTATAACATATGAACCCTGCTGTTGCATCATTAATATCCATCCGAGTAATTATTTGCACATACTTTGATGCAAAATAGGATAACAACACCCTATTCATTGGCCAGTTAACAACATTAACTCCTGATTTATACCTTGAACCAATTGCTAAATCCACACCATTTCCTCTACACATATTGTGCAATCTAATTAGGTCGCTGGGGTTATGAGAAAAATCGGCATCCATTTCACAAATATACTTATATTGACGTTTAAGCGCCCATTTAAAACCATAAATATAAGCAGTTCCAAGCCCTTCTTTCCCTTCTCTACTCTCAAGAAACAGTCTTCCTGAATACTCTCTTTGCAAGCTTTTAACTTTTTGAGCGGTATTATCTGGAGAATTATCATCAACAATCAGAATTTGAACGTCAGATGACACTTCGAAAGTAGCTTTGATAATAGCCTCTATATTTTCAATTTCATTATATGTAGGTATTACAACTAACGTATCTCTCATATTGCCGGTAAAAGTAATCTTTTAAATATTTAATTTTATTAATATTATCTAAAATTGTAACTACATTTAAATTGAGTAGTTTTGCAGGAATGGATTTTATTTTGCGAAATATTGACTATAACGAACACCTAACCTATTTGATTTTGGGCTCTTTATTGATACTTATTTGTATCAAACAACTGTATAGTTATCAATTTGAAGAATTTTTAAGCACCTTGACTAATGGTAAATATTTTATTCTATATGATAAAAAAAATAAAAGAAAAAACCTATTCAATACTTTATTTCACATATTTTTCGCAATAAACGTTTCCACTTTTATTGCTATTACTCACAAAACTTTGAATCCTTCTATAATACTTGATCTCTATTATTTTTCCTTTATTTTTCTTTTTATCAACTGCTATTTTATAACCAAGTATTTGATTGAAAAAATTGTTTTTGAAACCCTTGATTTGAATTCAGTATTCATCACGTATAATTTTCAGAGACAAACCTGTATCAATATTATAAGTCTCTTTCTATTTTTAGTAAATATTATTTTCTTATATATTTCAACTGACTCAAGTGTTTTATTGACCTATATAAGTATTGGCTTTTTCTTCTGTCTTTACTTGATAAGTATCACAATTATAATACTGTACAATCAAAAAAAGTTTTTAAAGCATTGGTTTTATTTTATTTTGTATCTTTGCGCTCTTGAAATTTCACCTTTTTTAATTGGTGCTGTTTTAATACTAACTAAATATTTAAAATAAACTGGGAGTATGAAAGTGAAAACTATCTTAGTTTCTCAGCCAGAACCAAAGGTTGAAAATTCACCTTACTTTGATTTGGTTGAAAGACAAAAAGTGAAGATTGATTTTAGATCTTTTATTCATGTAGAAGGCGTAGAGTCTAAAGAAGTACGTAAACAGAAAGTTGATTTTTCTGAATATACAGCTGTAATTTTAACCAGTAGAAACGCAGTGGATCACTATTTTAGAGTTGCCGAAGAAATGCGTTTTAAAGTTCCTGATAGCATGAAATACTTTTGCCAATCAGAAGCTGTAGCTTATTACTTACAAAAATATGTTGTTTACCGAAAGCGTAAAATTTATGTGGGTAAACGAACTTTTTCTGAATTAGTACCATTAATTAAGAAATATAAAAACGAATCATTTTTATTACCTTCTTCAGACAAATTAAAACCGTTAATCCCTACAACTTTAGATGAATTAAAAGTTAAATGGAAAGAAGCTACTTTATACAAAACCGTTGTAAGTGACTTATCTAATTTGGCAAATGTATCTTATGATATTTTAGTTTTCTTTAGCCCTTCTGGTATTGATTCTTTATTAAAAAACTTTCCTGAATTCAAGCAAGACAAAACACGTATTGCTGTTTTTGGAAACACAACTATTAAAGCGGCTACCGATGCTGGTTTAAGGGTCGACATCAAAGCACCATCACCAGAAACACCTTCAATGACAATGGCTTTGAAAAAATACATTATTGAAATGAATAAGTAATAACCTATTCCTTCTATTCATATTTAAGTCCCTGAAATAATATTTTCAGGGACTTTTTTGATTTTAATAAATACTATATACTCGAAGCTAAACACTCTAAAATTGAAGATGTTTTTTTTTAGCTAGCCAAAAAAATTAAAGATGTGCCTGTGTACTGAGCATAACGAACTATAGCTATCGTTCTATTTTCAACAACGCTAGAACATAAAATAACTTATTTATATCGGATATTTTGGAATGTAATTAATATAAATATGTTTTAGCCTCTAGTGTGATTTCTCCTAAAGTTGAAATGACTACATATAAAAAAACCTCGCTACGCGAGGTTTTTTTTATAAAATCTAAAATCTAAAATCTAAAATCTAAAATCTAAAATCTAAAATCTAAAATCTAAAATCTAAAATCTAAAATCTAAAATCTAAAATCTAAAATCTAAAATCTAAAAATTAGTATCTATAGTGTTCTGGCTTGTAAGGGCCAGCTACGGTTACACCGATGTAACTTGCTTGATCTTCACGTAACTCTGTTAATTCGACACCAATTTTTGCTAAGTGTAATTTCGCTACTTTCTCGTCCAATTCTTTTGGCAACATATATACTTCGTTTTTATACGCAGCAACATTTGTCCATAACTCAATTTGAGCCAATGTTTGATTTGTAAACGAGTTAGACATTACAAAACTTGGATGTCCAGTTGCACAACCTAAGTTTACCAAACGTCCTTCTGCTAAAATAATGATGTCGTTACCATTAATATTATACTTATCAACTTGTGGTTTGATCGTGTTTTTTGTGTTACCATGATTTCCATTTAACCAAGCCATGTCAATTTCATTATCAAAGTGACCAATGTTACATACAATAACTTTATCCTTCATTGCCTCGAAATGACGCCCTTGAATAATATCTTTATTTCCAGTAGTAGTAATAATGATATCCGAATTTGCAACAACAGTTTCTAATTTTTTTACTTCAAACCCGTCCATTGCAGCTTGTAAAGCACAAATAGGATCAATTTCAGTTACCGTTACAATTGAACCTGCTCCTTTAAAAGAAGCAGCAGTTCCTTTACCAACATCACCATAACCACAAACAGTTACACGTTTACCTGCTAACATAATATCCGTAGCTCTTCTAATAGCATCTACAGCAGATTCTTTACATCCGTATTTGTTATCAAATTTAGATTTAGTAACAGAATCATTTACGTTAATTGCTGGCATTGGCAAAGTTCCATTCTTTACTCTTTCATACAAACGGTGAACACCAGTTGTAGTTTCTTCTGACAATCCGTTAATTCCAGCAGCTAACTCAGGGTATTTATCCAACACCATGTTTGTTAAATCACCACCATCATCTAAAATCATATTTAATGGCTTCTTATCTTCTCCAAAGAATAATGTTTGCTCAATACACCAGTCAAATTCTTCTTCTGTCATATCTTTCCATGCATACACAGCAGTTCCTGCTCCAGCAATTGCAGCGGCAGCTTGATCCTGTGTAGAGAAAATATTACAAGAACTCCAAGTAACCTCAGCTCCTAAAGCCTGTAAAGTTTCGATTAAAACAGCAGTTTGAATAGTCATATGCAAACACCCTGCAATACGAGCTCCTTTTAATGGCTGCTCATTTTTATACTCATCACGTAAACTCATTAACCCTGGCATTTCAGCCTCAGCTAAATCCATTTCTTTTCTACCCCAATCCGCTAAAGAAATATCTTTAACTTTAAACGGAACATATGCAGCTGTTTTTGTACTCATAATATGCTGTTTTTATTTATTTTTATTCACCTACAATAATATGTAGGTTAATTATTAAATAGTATTTTTACAAAAAACACAATTTTGTTAATTTAACGTGTGCAAATGTACGCAATAAGTTTCAAACCCACCAACGGATATCTTTCATTGAAATCTCCGCTGCTAGACAACTATTTAACAACCAACTCGTTCACTTGTGTCGAGTGATCTTAATCTATATGCCTTTATACAAGACTATTAAACATAACGACACAACCACCATATTTGTCTGGAAAATAGAGGAATCATTACCTGATTTTGAATCGACTATACAACTGAATGAACGAAGTCAACAACGCATTTCTGGAATGCGATCAGAATCTCACAAAAAAGGTTTTTTAGCCGTTCGAAAATTATTAGAAGTAGCCGGTTTATCTGATTTTGATTTGTATTATACCGAAGACGGAAAACCGCATTTAAAAGATGGTAGAAAAATAACTATTTCCCATTCCTTTGAATTTTCGACTATTGCAATTTCAGATAAAGAAATAGGAATAGACATTGAAAAAAACAGATCTAAAATACAACGTATTGCTTCAAAATTTGTTGGCAAAGAAGCTGAATATTTAGTAAAAGAAAACCTTACTGAACAACTAACCGTTATTTGGGGCGCGAAAGAAAGTTTGTTTAAAATACATCCTGATGGAGGTTTACTTTTTATTGAACACCTACCTATTGACGCCTTTAACTTATACCGAAAACAAACTAAAGGACATATTTTAAAAGAACCATATAATGAGAGTTTTGGTATTTATTTTGATGTTTTTGAGGGTTACACATTGGTATATGCTACAAATGAAGTGAAATCCTGATGCAAAACATTTATCAAAACATCCTAAAAGCAAAAGCTATTAATAACAAATTATTAGCCATATTATTAGATCCTGATAAACTACGCAACGCTGCTATCGAACAACTTTGTTCAAAAATTAACACAAGTCCTGCCACTCATGTTTTTGTAGGAGGAAGTATTGTTTCCAATGGAGCTACCGAAGCATTAATTAATGATTTAAAAAAGTTCACCTCCTTACCTATTGTGTTATTTCCAGGCGATGTAAACCAAGTAACCAATAAAGCTGATGGCATTTTATTATTAAGTCTACTCTCTGGGAGAAACCCAGAATACTTAATTGAACAACATATAAAAGCAGCGCCATTATTACAAAAAAGTAATTTAGAAATTATTCCTACTGGATACATTTTAATTGAAGGCGGTGTAGAAACTGCAGTTCAAAAAGTAAGCAACACCTTACCTATCCCTCAAGAAAATTGCTCCTTAACCGTTCACACAGCTTTAGCTGGGCAATACACTGGAAAAAAACTCATATACCTTGAAGCGGGTTCTGGAGCTACCGAATCAGTTGAAATAAAAACAATTTCATTGGTTGCTAACGCCATTAACATACCACTAATTGTTGGAGGCGGTATTCGTTCCAAAAATAAAATAAAGGAAGCATATCAAGCTGGTGCAGACTTAGTAGTTATAGGAACTGCTTTTGAAGAAGATGATACTTTTTTTGATTAACCATAGTTCTCCTACATACAATCACACCTCACATTCCTTGCCTATAAATTGTGTCTAGAACAGCGCTATAAACAACTTACATATAATAGTTATATCTAAATCAAAAAAGCTCAGGCAACTATTTACATCAAATAAGCGTCTTCTATTAATAGAAGCAAACTTTAAGTTTTTATTATCATTAAAGATGAATAGAAAAACTAATTTAGGTCTGTTAAACAAACAACTAACTCAATGAAAAAAACAATTCTCACGTATGTATTACTCATTGGAGTAATTTCAAATGTAGCCGCTCAAATTAAAGGATCGATTACAGGGATAAACCATGAAGTATTAACCAATGTGAATATTTATTTAGCCGACACATACACCGGCACCACATCAAACACAAATGGATCCTATGAATTAGCCATTTCAAAAAAAGGGAATTACACGCTTGTTTTTCAATACTTAGGATACAAAACCATCAAAAAAGAAATTTTAATTCAGGAATTTCCATACATACTTAATATCACTTTAGAAGAAAGTGAAGTTTCCTTGGATGTGGTAACTATTAATACTAAAATAGATCCTGCTTTAGCGATAATTAAAAAAACAATTGCACAGCAAAAACAAAATTTATCTCGAATAAAAGAATACACTTGTGACTTTTACTCCAAAGGAATTTACAGCATAAAAAACGCGCCTAAAAAAATGTTTGGAAAGGACATGGACGACTTTTTTGTTGGGCTTGATTCTGCTAGGAATGGAATTGTGTACTTATCCGAAACGATGTCAAAAGTACGTTTTAAAGCCCCAAACAATTTTAAAGAACATATGATAGCCTCCAAAGTAAGCGGAAAAAAACAAGGTTTTAGCTATAATTCGGCTTCTGAATTCAACTTTTCTTTTTATGACAATACTATTGAACTAGAAGGCACTGAAGTCATTTCCCCTTTAGCAAAATTTGGGTTTTCGTATTATAAGTATTCCTTAGAAGATTTATTTTATGAAGACGGAATTGCAATTAACAAAATAAAGGTTATTCCAAAACGAAAACAAGACAAAGTGTTTGAAGGTTACATATACATTGTTGACGAACAGTGGGAATTGTATGGTGTTGATTTAAAAGTAACAGGAAAACAATTACAAAGCATTGCTTTTGAAGAAATGATGATTAAACAAAATTTTAGGAATGATCTGAATCATAATTTCTGGACGATGATTTCACAATCAATGGATTTTAAATTTAAACTCTTAAAACTCCAAGGCGACGGAACTTTTACAGCCATGTATAGCAATTATAATTTCAACCCTGAATTCGACAAAAAATCCTTTACTAAAGAAGTGTTTTTAGTAGATAAAGGAGCTAATAAAAAAGAGGATGCTTACTGGGAGAATAACAGACCTATTCAATTGACACAGGTTGAAAAGAAAGATTATAAATTTAAAGATAGTGTTCAAGTTATTCGCAAATCAAAAGTATATCTAGATTCTATTGACACTAAGAACAATAAATTTAAATTAGGTAATTTATTAATGGGTTACAACCACAAAAATAGCTATGAAAAATGGTCATGGGGTATTGAATCTCCATTATTTGCTATTCAATACAATACTGTTCAAGGATGGAATAGTAATGTTAATTTATATTACTACAAGTGGAATAAAGAAAAAGGAGTCAGAACCCGCTTCTCTACAAAAATAAATTACGGATTATCAGACGAACAATTAAGATTGTCTGGTAACTTTTATAAAATGTTCAATAATTTTTCAAAACCAGTATTACAAATTTCTGTTGGAAGAAAATTAAATCAATTTAACAGTTCTGAACCTATAAAACCTATTGAAAACACAATAAGCACCTTGTTTTTTGAACATAACTACGCGAAATTTTATGACAATACTTTCGGAAAAATCTCTTTTGGAAAAGAACTTTTTAATGGATTTAGAGCAACAGCGACAGCCTCGCATGAAATTAGAAAAGCCGTAATTAACACTACAGATTATTTAGTTTTTAATGACGAAAACAAAAACTATACGTCAAATAACCCTTTATCACCTGCCGATTTTTCTGCTAGTTTTAAAAAACACAATGTTAGTAAATTGAAATTAAATGCGCAATATAGACTAGGCCAAGAATACAGTACTTATCCTAATGGAAAATACAATAACAGTTATTATAGCGAAAAGCCTTTATTTAAAGTAGGTATAGAAAGCGCTGTAGCAGCAAGTAATTCCAACTATAAATACAGTTTATTTACAGGAGGAGTCTCTCAAAAGATAACACTTTCAAACAAAGGTAAATTCCGATACAATGTAAGTGGCGGATTGTTTGCCGATGCCGACAATAATTCTTTTATCGATTACAAACATTTCAATGGAAATCTCACGCATTTTACACAATCAAACAAGTTAACAAAGTTTGCATTGCTACCCTATTATTCGCTTAGTACAAATAAAAACTATGCGGAAATTCATGCTGAACACAACTTTAAAGGCTATGTTTTAGGTAAAATCCCGTTACTAAATAAACTTAATTTTAATCTAATCCTTTCTAGTCATATTGCTATTTTAGAAAGCAATAAACCATATAGCGAATACGCAGTTGGACTGAGCAATATTGGGTGGGGGAAAACTCGATTTTTACGAGTTGATTTTGTCAAATCATTCCACCACGGGATTTCAGAAACAGGGTTTCAGTTTGGAGTGAGTTTAAATTAAATACAAAGTTATGTTTCTATAAAATCAATAAATGTATTTATGAGTTCTATTAAAATCCGCCATTGTGCGGATTTTTTACATCAAATTATTAAACTTGTAAAAAAAAAAACGGAAACTGTAACAATTACACAATACCATTGTCTCTATAATAACTAACTTAATTAATGGCCGCAAAAAACACTTTACAACTCATTCAGCAATGTAAACTGAATAACCAACAGGCTCAAATGAGTGTGTATAACTTGTATTGTGATGCGATGTATACTATTGCTTTTAGAATTGTACAGAATTCCTTTCAAGCGGAAGATATTGTTCAAGAAGCTTTTTTAAAAGCATTTGATGAACTACACAAACTAAATGAAATAAAAGCTTTTGGAAGTTGGTTGAAACGGATTGTAGCAACTAAAGCTTTAAACCAATTAAAAAAAGAAAATAAAATACAATTTACCAAACTAGAACTAGTAGAAGATAAACTAGAATTTAAAGAAGAACCTATTGACCTAACAAATACTAAAGTCCAAGAAGTATTAACCCAAATAAAAACATTAAAACCAAATTACCGTTTACTACTAACCCTTCATTTTATAGAAGGTTTTGATTATGACGAAATAGTAGCAATTACTGGAATGAGCTACAACAACTGCAGCACAACCATTTCAAGAGCAAAAGATAACTTGCGAAAAAAACTACACGCTTATGGATAAGGAGAATAAACACATAGAAGATTTTTTTCATCAAAATAAAGAGGCACTGAATACTGAAAGAATGAATTCAGGGCATAGCATTCGCTTTTTAGAAAAGCTAAAAGCAAGCAAAAAGCCTGTAAAGAAATTAATCTTCCTTAGATCAATTGCTGTAGCAGCATCAATTGTGATAAGCTTAGGGTTAGTTTTTATAAACAGATCGAATGGAAAAATAACTGAAGAACGCTTTTCTCCGTCAATAGAAATAGCTGAAGCTCATCAGTATTACGACCACATTATCACTAATAAAACTGCAACTATAAAATCGTTTAAAAACAGCGACAACACCATACTTATTTCCGATGCAATAAAGGAGCTAAACAACTTAAAACAAGAAGAAGAAGACCTTTTAAAACAATTATCTGAAAATAAAAACTACAGAATTGTGAACGCATTATTAACAAATTATAACATTCGAATTCAACTGCTTGAACAAGTCTCACAACAAATAACATCAATTAATCAACTAAAGAACGGACATTATGAAAATCATCTGTAACACTTTGCTAATACTACTCCTAATCCCAGTAGTATGTTTTTCAAACAACGGAAAAAAGAAAGGGAAGTATGAAAAAGAAAAGAGCTATCATCAAGAGTTTACCGTAAACCCTGATGCTTTATTGGAAATCAATAATCATTTTGGCGACATCACCATTACTACATGGAATGAAAATAAAACTGTTATTTCAGCAAACATTTCCGTAAGTGGTAATAATGAAAAAAAGGTGATTGAAAAAATTGATCAAATTTCTATCCAATTTACCAATACAAAAAAATTAATACAAGCCATTACTCAAATTAAAACCAAAAATTGGAGCACCAAAAATTTAAACATCAACATTACTTATATTATAAAAGCACCTATAGGAAACAAAATGTTTCTTGAAAATAAATATGGCAACATCAATTTAAATCACCTAAACAACAAAGCAACTATAAACTGCAAATACGGCTCTGTTGACATTGGAAAACTAAATCACTCTGACAATGAAATTAACTTAAAATATTCAAATGAATCATCAATTCAATACATTAAAAATGGAATCATAAATAGTAAATACTCAACCATTACTATCGACAAAACCAATGCATTAGTTATAAATGCCGATTACACAAACACTAATATTGGGAGTGCTGACATTGTTGAGTTTGAAGGGAAATATGGGCATTTAAACATCTCTCAAATAAGAAACTTAGTTATTGACGGGAACTATTTAAAAATTAAACTAGATGAATTATTAAACACGTTAAACATAGACACATCTTATAGTACTATAAAAGTTAAACAAATTAAAAAATACTTTCAAAAAATAAAGATTGCTTGCCGTTATTCAACTATAAATTTAAAATACACCCCTGAAACATCCTTTAAATTTGATATTATAACTAACTATGGGGATTTTAATCACACTAACGACTTAGATGTTTTATCAGTAAACAAGTCAAAAAACAATATGCTTAATTCCGGACACACCAAGAACAATAAAAGTCAAAATCATATTGAAATAGAATCTGACTACACAAATATTAACTTAAATAAATTAAAGTAAAACTTTAAAGTAGACATAATATTTTATACTTTTTCATCGTTGTATAAAAAACCTCGTAAATGATTCAAAAACCATCTTTTTTATTACTCTTACTAATTAGCACAATTAGTTTCGGACAAATAACAATACAAGATAAAGAAACTAAAGAACCGGTATCCTTTGCTACGATATCATTTGGGAATGGAAATGGGCTATTTGCCGATGAAGAAGGAACGTTTGTGTTTACCAAAAAATTATACAGCGATATTGATTCCCTTTTTATTACATCAATCGGTTACAAAGAACTGAAAATAGCAACTGAAAGTTTAGCATCAATAATCAACTTAACTCCTGACACCAATCAGCTTCAAGAAGTAATTGTACAAGTAAAACCAACAGGTAAGTTTAAAATGAAAAAGGTAAAACCTACGGTGCATGACGATTATTTTAAATGTTGGTTGCCAACTATAGAATCAGAAATAGCAGTGTTTTTCCCGAATGATGAAAAGAAAACAAAACAAATTACAAAACTGTATTTACCTATAAAAATAGAAGCGTCAGACTGGAGCAAACGCAAAAGAGCAAACACAAAAAAGCGATTATTCTCCACCTTATTTAAAGTGAGCTTTTACGAAAACAACAATGGGTTTCCTGGTGATTTTTTAAGCTATGAAAAAATAGTTTTTAGAGTTACTCAAGAGAGCGAATCTGTTTTTGAACTTGATGTTACTAAAAACGATATATTCATTCCGCACAAAGGAATATTTGTAGCTATCCAAATTTTAGGATATACTGACAAATTTGGAAAATTACTACCCAATAAAAAGTACCAAGAAGTTAAAACACGAAAGGGTATTGTTAAAGTCTCTACTACTTTCCGCCCTTTACTACCATTTACAAATGAAATACCAAGTAAGAGAACGTATACTAAACGTATTTTTTTAAATAACAACAATTGGATTCGTTTCGAGAAAAAAAACATTACCAATAACAAACTATTATCCTCAGGATTAAACAACTACGGAATGGGAATGGAACTAAAAGTTTATCATAAAAAATAGCCTGATTTTTTGTTTATTAGCATGCGAGTTAATTAAGTCCAAAAATCATATCTTTACTATAATTACTATATTAAAAAATTAACCAAAACCATCATATTGAATTTTATATCAAACGACATTAATCAAATTAAAAAAAACGGATTAACAGAAGCACAAGTAATCTCACAAATACAAATTTTTAAAAACGGAATTGCAGCAACAAATTTAAAAGATGCCGCAACAATAGACAATGGTATTTTAAAATTTGACAGCGCTGAAAAAACAGCTTTAATCACTTATTTTGAATCAAGACAAGAGTCTGTTTCAATAATGAAATTTATTCCTTCATCAGGAGCTGCGTCGAGAATGTTTCAGTTTTTATTTAAATTTTTAAAAGAATTTAAACCAAAAAAGCAATCTATAAATTCTTATATCAATAAAAACAAAGTTCCTGAAATGACTCTATTCCTATTTGGATTAGAAAAATTTCCGTTCTATAAAGAAGCTCAAAAAGTGCTCCCTTTAAATTACGAGCAGTTATCCAGTGATAAGAAAGCAATCGAATTTGTTAAAGTACTTCTTGACAAGGATAAGTTAAACTATGGCGAACAACCAAAGGGGCTTCTTCCTTTTCACCAATATAAAAATGAAGTATCTACTCCATTTCAAGAACATCTTTTTGAGGCATCTGATTACGCGTCAAACAAAAACAAAGCTAAGTTACACTTTACGATTACTGAGGTTCATAAAGATAAATTTAAAGATGAACTAGCTAAAATTCAAGAGCACGTATCAAACAAAACCAATTGTACTTTTGATATTTCTTTTTCTTTTCAAAAACAAAAAACCAATACTATAGCAGTAACTCCTAAAAATGAAGTTTTCAGAGACAGTAATGATAAACTATTATTTCGTCCTTCGGGTCATGGCGCATTAATCGAAAATTTAAATGACATCAATGAAGATTTAATTTTCATAAAAAACATTGACAATGTAGTTGCTTCTAACTTAAACAAAACGGTATCAACCTACAAGAAAATGTTAGGTGGTGTTTTATTAAAAATACAATCTCAGGTTTTCGTATATCAACGGAAATTAGAGGAAGAAACACTTACGGAAAATGAACTGTTCGAAATCGCTAATTATTTAATTCAGAATTTAAACATTGTTGTAAATCCTGAATTTGAAAAATACTCAAGAAAATATCAGATTGAATATTTATCTGAAAAGTTACTTCGCCCTGTTAGAGTTTGCGGTATGGTAAAAAATGAAGGCGAACCTGGTGGAGGTCCATTTTGGGTAAAAAGCGAAAACGGAAATACATCACTTCAAATAGTTGAAAGCGCCCAAATAGACAAAGAAAATAAACTTCAAAAGGACATTTTGAAAAGTGCTACTCACTTTAATCCTGTTGATTTAGTATGTGGGATTAAAAATTATAAAGGAGAAAAATACGACTTGTTAAAGTATGTTGATCAAAGTACTGGTTTTATTTCTGCTAAAACGAAATTAGGAAAAGACTTAAAAGCCCTTGAATTACCTGGTTTATGGAACGGCGCAATGGCCAATTGGAATACTATTTTCGTAGAGGTTCCTTTAAGTACTTTTAATCCTGTTAAAAATGTAAATGATTTATTAAAACCCGCACATCAAGCCTAAATTGGATTCAAACATTATACTACAAGAATGCACCTTTAAAGCTGTAAGAAGCTCCGGCGCAGGCGGACAACATGTAAACAAAGTTGCTTCCAAAATAGAATTGACTTTTGACTTATTAAATTCAAAAGGGATATCATCGTATGAAAAAGTATTGCTTCAGAGAAAACTAAAATTATCAAAAAACGGACTCTTATTATTACAATGCTCCGAGAGCAGGAGCCAACACAAAAACAAGGATTTAATTATAAAAAGATTCCTTTCTCTTTTAAAAAGAAACTTAGTTGTTTCCAAGAGAAGAATACCGACCAAAACTCCTAAAAGCATTATCAGAAAAAGGCTAAACAACAAAAAACACCAAGCCACAAAAAAAACCAACAGACAAAAACCAACTACGGATTAAGTTATACCATTTCTTGTTTGAAATCACCTCTTAATTATAAACTCTAATTATATTCCCGTTACTCTCAACTCTATAAGCTTTTAAACAATTCCCTGAGGTTCCTGATATTTGCTGACCAGTTAATAGTTCATATTTGTTTCCATCATCACACTGGCACGTTAATTCTATCCCTGATAATGTCATTCTGGAACAACTATTTGGTTCATGAGCAGGATCACTAGCTTCAAAACCAACTATTGAACTTCCTGTGTTGTATAAATAAACTCCCCTAACACTATAACCACTAACATATAACGAGTTACCCGCAAATTGAAGTCCACTATATTGGGGTAAACTTAAATTAATTGCATTACCAGTATCAAAACCATAATTAGGTAATAGCACACTTACACAGCCACTTTGAATATTGTCGTCTTTTTTACAGTTCCCAAATAGTGTTAGTATAAATATACCTAATAAAATATTTTTCATCATCGTGTTTTAAAATTAGTTCAAATTTACAATAAATGCCAAAATTTATTATATTTGTTAGTGGAAATCCTGTTTTTAACGGGATTTTTTATGTTTTGGTATAAATAGAGCAGTTAATTTTATCATAGGCAATGCCACAAAAAGATGAAATTAACTATTATTATTTTTCAAATCGATGAATTAATCGAAATGAAAAACCCAATAAATTGGGATAAAAAATGACCTTATGAGTAAAGTATCATATTATAGTGAAGAAGGATTAAAAAAATTAAGAGATGAATTAAATCAATTGAGAGATATTGAGCGCCCAAACGCTTCGCAAGCGATTGCTGAAGCGAGAGACAAAGGAGATTTGTCGGAAAACGCTGAATATGACGCTGCAAAAGAAGCGCAAGGAATGTTAGAAATGAGAATTTCTAAATTAGAAACTGTCGTTTCAAGCGCAAGAATTATTGATGAGTCTCAATTGGATACTTCTAAGGTTTTAATTCACTCGAAAGTGAAAATAAAAAACCAATTAAACGGTATGGAAATGATTTATTCCTTAGTTGCTGAAAGCGAAGCCGACTTAAAAACCGGAAAAATATCTGTAAGCTCACCTATCGGTAAAGGATTACTAGGTAATTCTGTTGGTGACATTGCTGAAGTACAAGTTCCAAATGGAATTATGAAGTTTGAAATACTAGAAATTTCAAGAATATAAAACACATTTGTTTCTTACTTACTTAATAACAATATAAAAAAGTCATTCTGAATTTATTTCAGAATGACTTTTTCAAGGTAACATACTTTTTAGAGGTATCAATCCCTTAATAGTTGTTTTGTAAGTGAAACACTGAAATGAGTTTAGTTTAACGAAAATATTTTTTTACTCAATAATATCTTAATCAAATATGGCATCAATATTCACAAAAATAATATCCGGAGAAATACCTTGTTATAAAATTGCTGAAACTGAAGATTTCTTAGCTTTTTTAGATATCAATCCAAATGCAAAAGGGCATACTTTATGTATTCCTAAGAAGGAAGAAAACAACATATTTGACCTAAATGAGAATGAATATATTGAATTAATGAAATTCTCTCGAAAAGTTGCTCAGGCTGTTGGAAAAGTAATCCCTTGTAAAAGAGTTGGGATGACGGTTATTGGACTAGAAGTACCGCATGTACATGTGCACTTAATTCCATTAACTACTATGGAAGACGCGCGCTTTATCAACAAACAACAGTTATCCACTGAAGAGTTTAAAAACATTGCTCAAGAAATAAATAACGCTTTAGAGAGCGAATCATAAATCACCTTCAATCCGAACTTGTTTCAAGCTCTCTTTATTAAAGTTGGATTATTCGAATGATGAGATTCAGAAATAAATTCGGAATAACACCAAAAAACAAGTATGAAGCAAAATGCATATCTAATCAATTTTCATACCCAAAAACACACCCTAAACCACTGTTTTTAAACTAATCTGAATCAGGGTTCCTTTATCTATTTCTGACGACAATACTGATACCTTACCATCATGGTAGTCCCCAATAATTCGCTTAGACAAGGACAAGCCTAAGCCCCAACCACGTTTTTTGGTAGTATATCCTGGTTCAAATATTTTTTTATATTGCGATTTAGCCATTCCTTTTCCAGTGTCACGAACTTGTATGTAAACCACATCTTCTAGCTGATGAAGTTTGACCAACAACTCCCCTTTTCCTTTCATTGCATCAATAGCATTTTTTATTAAATTCTCTATAGTCCAGCTATACAATTGAGAATTTAGGTTTGCATATATATCTTCTTCTTTAGCTTCAAAAGAAAATTTAACCAATTTTGATGAGCGTGATTGCAAATATTGAAAAGTTTGTCTTGTTTCTGAAACAATATTTTTCCTTTCTAATTTTGGCATTGACCCAATTTTTGAAAAACGCTCTGTAATCGTCTGCAATCGATCAACGTCTTTAGTCATTTCTTGCAATGTATCTTCCGAAACATTTTCCATTTTCAAAAGCTCAATCCATCCAATTAATGATGATAGTGGTGTTCCTATTTGATGCGCTGTCTCTTTAGCCATACCAGCCCATAACTTATTTTGAACGGCATTTTTAGTTGATTTGTAAAAAAAGAACACTACACTCCCAAATAAAAACAGAATTAATACTAATGCTAATGGATAATACTTTAGCTTATTAATTAAAGACGAATTTCCATAATAAATAGTTTGTAAAACCTCTCCTCTAAACTTAGCTTCAATAGGCGTGTTTTCTTCTTTAAACTGATTAATTAATTTTTTAACTTTTACTGAGTCTTTAGTAACTAAGTTTTTAACATTATGTAAATCATATTCTTCTTTATTATTAATTATTATCATTGGAGTAGTGTGGTTGCTTCTAATAATATCCAAGGACAAATCACAAATTACCTGATCTAAATCATCCTTATTTAAATCCTCATAAGCCTTAGCCCATATATTCATTTTAATACGCTCTTCTTCTTTAAAATCCTGAAAAAAAGTATACGTATTCCATAATATCAGTGACACCAATATTGACGAAATTAAAATACTAACCCAGCGGAATAAATTTTTATTTTCAAACATTAATTCAAACAATTTAAGTAAACTAAAATAAGGTTTTTTACAATACTACAGGTATTTACACACAGGGTTATTTATTGTTTCATTTTTTAACTATTTTTGACATCTAAATAATAACTATGTTATCAATAAATCCAAACGAAATTTCTGTAGCAAAATTGCATGGATACCTTTTAGGGAGTGTAGCACCAAGACCAATTGCTTTTGCAAGTACTATTGATGCTGACGGAAATCCTAATTTAGCTCCTTTTAGCTTTTTTAATGTTTTTAGTGCAAACCCACCTATAATGGTATTTTCACCAGCAAGAAGCGTTCGCGATAACACCACCAAACACACTTTAGATAATTGCATTGCTACAAAGGAAGTTGTTATAAATGTAGTTAATTACAATATGGCGCATCAAATGTCCTTAGCAAGTACTGCTTATGCTCCTGGAGTAAATGAATTTGATAAAGCTGGTTTTACCATGCTAGCCTCTGACAAAATAAAGCCTTTTCGTGTAGCGGAAAGTCCTGTTCAATTTGAATGCAAGGTAACAGAAGTTATTGCTTTAGGTAATGAAGGTGGTGCTGGAAACATGATTGTTTGTGAAGTTGTTAAGGTTCATATACAAGAAGATGTTTTAGATGATGACGGAAAAATAGATCAATATAAAATTGATTTAATTGCCAGAGCAGGCGGAAGTTTTTATAGTAGAGCAAAAGAAGGATTCTTTGAAATACCTAAACCAATTGCTACGCTTGGAGTTGGTGTGGATGCTATTCCTGAGCACATCAGAAACAGTAATATACTTACTGGCAACGATTTAGGAATGCTTGGAAATGTAGAACAAATCCCTACAGAGGAAGAAGTTAACGCTTTTAAAAAACAAACTATGGAGCGTTGTGCTCACATAGTAGAAGCAAGCCAAGAAGACATGCATAAAAAAGCACAGGAGTATCTTAAAAAAGGAGATGCAGCTACTGCTTGGAAAATTTTGTTAATAAAATAATTGAAAACACTATTTTTTTCAACTCGCAAAACGTGTTAAATTGTTCAAATTTAACTATTTTTGGAGTCGAAAATATCACATACTAATACACGAATAATGGAAGTACAAGGGAAAATTAAAATGGTAGGGCAAACTCAAACTTTTGGAAGTAATGGGTTTAGAAAGAGAGAAGTAGTATTAACTACTGAGGAACAATACCCACAATCTATTATGATTGAGTTCGTTCAAGATAAATGTGATTTATTAAACTCATACCAAGTTGGCCAAAATGTTAAAGTTTCTATCAACTTAAGAGGTAGAGAATGGGTTAACCCTCAAGGAGAAACTAAATATTTTAACTCTATTCAAGGATGGAGAATTGAAAACTTAATGGCTGCTCAAGGTGGAGCTCCTGGAATGCCTCCAGTTGCACCTGTTGATGCTTTTGAACCTACAACAGATTTAAAAGAACAAGATCACGACGATTTACCTTTTTAAGTAAAATCACTAGTGATACTTGGTGTTTTTTTTGAATTGAATTTAAAAAACACTACAGTACATAAAAAGCCCTTTCGTTTGTTTCGAAAGGGCTTTTGCTTTTTAAAATCCTATTTTTTGCTATTAAATCAAGAATTAACACTACTTTCAAATCAAAGCAAATGTATTTATTAACTGATGAAATTCTTTTTCCACATCCATCCGAATCGGATGCAAATGGTTTAGTAGCTATTGGTGGTGACTTATCAACCGAAAGATTACTCCATGCATATACAAACGGAATATTCCCTTGGTTTAATGAAGGAGAGCCACTATTATGGTGGTCGCCAAATCCAAGAATGGTATTGTTTCCAAAGGAATTGCGCGTATCAAAAAGCATGAGAGTTATTTTAAAAAAGGAGGTTTTTCATATTACGTTTAATACCGCATTTGAAGCAGTAATTCAACAATGCGCTCAAATAAAAAGAGCTGACCAGGATGACACCTGGATTACTAATGACATGACAAAGGCTTACACAAAACTGCATAAGCAAGGAATTGCAAGCTCCGTAGAAGTGTGGCAAGAAGAGAAACTAGTTGGCGGGCTATACGGTATTGATTTAAAGGATAAAAAAATATTTTGTGGGGAAAGTATGTTTTCAAAAGTTAACAACGCCTCAAAAGCTGGATTCATCACTTTAGTACATACACTAAAAGATAAAGCATACAAATTAATCGATTGTCAAATGCATACCAATCATTTAGAAAGCCTTGGAGCAAGAGAAATTGATAGAAAAGAATTTCTTGAAATACTGAAACAAACACCCTAAATAGTAATGCATAAAAAAAGCACTAACTTAGTGTAGTGCTTTTTTTGTAATAGGTAGTAAATACTAGTTTATTTAGCTTCAGGTTTTTTTACTGATAAATAACTAATTTTTAACATATTCTCTTTACGTAGTTCTTGCTTTACATCAGAAACTAATCCCATATTGGCATTTCTATCAACTTTTAAAGCTGTAACCATGAAAGGTATAATTTCCTCAGTTCTCAAAGCTCGTTCTGAATGTATGAATTGTTTTAATTCAGAAGGTTGTGCAATTTTATCATTTAATTGTAAAACTGCTTCTTCACCAAACTTTTCATATCCGGCAACTGGTTTACCTGCATAAATATACATTACTCTATCGTTTTTACGATTTAGTTTTTCAATGTCATCAGCTTCTGGCAACTTATTCTCTACCATTAATGAATTGTCTTTCATAACAGTAACTGTCATAAAGAAAAACAATAACATAAATACGATATCTGGTAAAGCTGCTGTGGAAGCCTGAGGCAATTCGCCGTCTTTTTTCTTTTTAAACTTTGCCATAATTAATTCGTTTTAGATTCTGCTTCAGAAATAATTTGAGGATACATTCCTTTTAATTTCTTCAATCGAGTTTCAAGTTTCACTTTTAAAGCTGCATCTTTTACTTTAGGATCTTTGAAAGTAGCATTCATTGCTGTAAATGTATTTCCTGCTCCATATAAACGAACCGCTTCTCTGTTACGCAACTCAGTATATGCTGCCCCTAATTCATTTTGAATAGCGACATATGTACTATATGTTGTTTCACGTTCGTTTTTTAAAGCGATAATTGCTTTTGATGGATGATCAGAAGAACTTTCACTTCTTTCACCTTTACAGTAATCACATTTATCTCCTTCAGTCCCTATTCCTCCACCATTATCGATGAAGTCCATAGCAGCTTTTCTTAAATCCTTAAGCTCCATCACCTCGTCTTCAACAAGCATCTGGTCTTTCTTATTTACTACAACAGTAAAGATGTTTTTCTTTTTAATTACTGGAGGGTTTGGCGGCGGTACATCTTCCCAACGAGGAAGCTTACGCGTTATACCATTGTCCTGTTCAATAGTTGTAGTTACTAGGAAGAAAATTAGAAGCAAGAAAGCAATATCTGCCATAGATCCTGCGTTCACTTCAGGTATTGATCTTTTTGCCATAATTTATTTGTTTAAGGCTTTCTTAACTCCAGACGCAACCATAGCACCTAATGCTACAATAATTAAAATGTAAAATACTCTTAAACCAGTACCTACTAATTTTGATCCAGATTCAGAAACCATTTGTTCTCCAGTTCCGTTTACTACTTCTTGTCCGTCAGACAATCCGTAGCTAATTCCTACAATTACTAATAATGCTACTATAGCAATACCTGCAATTTTAATTTTTGCTGGGTTAGAAGCAATATTTTTCAATGACAAAACAACTGCAATTGCACCTGCACCATACACTAAAAACTTCCCAAACCACAACATCATGTCTATCGCTGAACTATCATCATCTCCTTTGATAATCATAACCCATAACACAACAGCTACAAGACTAATTAAAGCAATAGCAACTGTTAATATTTTTTGTAAATTCATAATTATTATGTTTTTACCTTGATTATTTACCACCTTTTTACGGATTGTAAAATGTCAAGAGTTATTATTTTTTGTTTGCAACTAATAAATCAATCAAAGAGATTGAAGCGTCTTCCATATCATTAACGATAGAGTCGATTTTAGCGATAATGTAATTGTAAAAAATCTGTAAGATAATTGCTGCTACAAGACCGAATACAGTTGTTAATAAGGCAACTTTAATATCACCCGCAATTAACGACGCATCTAATCCACCTGCTGCAGAAATTTTATCAAAGGCCTGAATCATTCCGATTACAGTTCCCATAAACCCTAACATTGGAGCAATTGCAATAAATAAAGAAATCCAAGAAACATTTTTCTCTAATTGTCCCATTTGAACACCACCGTAAGCAACGATAGATTTTTCAACTGAATCAATACCTTCGTTAGATCTTTCTAACCCTTGGTAAAAAATAGAGGCAACTGGTCCTTTTGTATTTCTACATACTTCTTTTGCTGCTTCAACACCACCTGATGCTAATGCTTCTTCTACATCACGAGTTAACTTTGCAGTATTGGTTGTAGCCATATTTAAATAGATAATTCTTTCAATTACGAAAGCTAAACCTAATATTAAACATAATAATACAATTCCCATGAATCCAGCTCCACCTTCGATGAATCTAGTTTTTAATACTTCATGCCCAAATCCTTCTGCTGGTGCATCTTGAATAACTGTTACGGCTTTAGCGCTGGCTGAAGCAAACATCATTCCTACTACTGGTAAAATTGAAAATACCTTTTTCATTTTTAAATCTTAATTAAATTAGTACTATTTGTTTAAACGATATAACTGTAAATATTATTGTTTTTTAGCTAAATAAAGGTTGTTAATTAAACAACCACCATATTTCACAAGTCTTAACTAGTTAACGACTGCCAAATAACGAAAAAAATGTGATTTGATGAAATTTAAAGTGTTATTTTTTGAAAGATTTTTACAACTAATTAGCTGTCAACTCCCCTTTTATTGAGCTTTCGAACGCTATTTTAAAATCTTCTTTTGATAACTCTTTGGATAACAAATACATCATTTTCGCTATTGCAGCTTCAAAAGTAATGTCGCCACCAGAAATCAATCCTATCTTTTGTAAATGAACACTTGTTTCATAATGCCCCATGATAACACTTCCTCCACTACACTGAGTAACATTAACAATACGCAACCCTTTAACAAGTGACGCCTCTAATAAATTAACAAACCATTTTAAAGTTGGTGCGTTTCCAGCTCCATAGGTTTCCAAAATCACTCCTTTTATATTTGGCGCATTCAAAACAGCTTTCACCACTGCTTCCGTAATTCCTGGATATAATTTTAAAACCGCTATCTCCGGACACATATTCTTGTGCACAAAAAACGTTCCAGACTCCTTATTTCTAAATAAATTTGCAGACATCACTTTTAAATGGACACCTGAAATTGCCAACTCTGGATAATTTAAAGAGGAAAATGCTTCAAAATGTTCTGCGTTAATTTTTGTAGTCCTATTTGCTCTATATAATTTATACTCAAAATACAAACAAACCTCTTTAACATGAGGCACTCCATTCTCTTGTAACGAAGCAATTTGTATCGCTGTAATTAAATTTTCCTTTGCATCAGTTCGTAAATCACCAATTGGCAATTGCGACCCAGTAAACACCACAGGCTTAGAAAGGTTTTCTAACATAAAACTTAAGGCCGACGCTGTGTAGGACATGGTATCCGAACCGTGTAAAACAACAAACCCATCTATAGTTTCATAGTTTTCTTCAATAATCCCTGCAATTTGAAGCCAATACTCAGGATTCATGTTAGACGAATCTATTGGTTCATCAAAAGAATGGGTTGATATATTACAGTCCAATTGTTTTATCTCAGGGATTCTAACCAAGAGGTTATCAAAGTTAAACGCTTTAAGAGTATTGGTTTCAAAATCTTTAACCATACCAATTGTACCACCGGTATAAATCAATAAAACATTAGGCTTTGCCATTTAACTTTTCTTTATTAAAAACTGGATTCGCATACATTGATAGAAAATTTTGAAAAGCAACTGCATCAGAAGCATCTATCCTACGCGTTACTCTTCGTTCAAATTGCCTTTTTTCTTTATCCGTATATTCATTAATATACTTTTCTGTTTTATGTAACATATCATAGGCTACATAATTTGTAGGCCATAATTTATATTGCTGATGAATTTTTTTATCAATAACCGAAGCTAATTGTTGAAATTGTTTATTTGCGGTATCTCCTGAACTTGCTATATCATCCAACGCTACATCTAAAACCTCACCGGCACTAATATGTATCCTCTTTTTCTGACCAGTCAATCCTTTTAATATTGAATTAAAATCTTCATTATTAGATTTTATATACTCTTCCTCATAATGTTTAGCCATTAATTCTGGCATTTTATACATATCCGTTGGATCAAATTCATAAGAGATTGATATTGGCACTATTTTAATTTTCTTGAAATAATCAAAAGTTGAAGACTCTCCTTTACCAAGGGCAATCATTTTCAATACTCCTTGCTGAGTAACATCATTCCCGTCCTTTGTTCTTCCTTCTCGATGAGCAATCCAAATAGATCGATTGTCGACAAGAAGCTTTTCTGCCATATATTCCGACATTAATTTAGATGATTTAAGCATCTCACGCGGACTCAATCCCCTTTGAACTAAAAAATTTCTATTCAATTTCGCTAATTCTAACAAAAAAGATTTCTTCACTAAATTATCACCAATAGCAGAAGCAGTCATTATTAAATCATTATTGAATAATGATATGTTTATCAAACAGGTATCCAACAGAATATCTCGATGGTTTGATATATAAAAATAAGCGGTATCTTTTTCTAATTTATCAAAACCAGTTGTTGTTAATCCATGAGATGATCTTGACAATACATTTTGAATTCCACGCGTAATAACACTCGTTTGAAAATCACGAATAGAATTGCAATTAGCCAATTGCTCTTGAATAAACTCCTCACTAGCTTGAGGGTAAATAAACTTAAGCATAGATTTCACCATTGGATGCGAACCTATTGCTTTTAATGCCTGGTTTACTTCCTCATCGTGATATGGTCTTATATGATCGTATTTTGACAAAACTTAATATTTTAGATTACAAAAAAACAAAAAAAAAATGAGATTAATCCTGCCTGTGCATTTTATTACTAAAGCAGTGGGGTTGCGAAAAAACAAATCACATTTACGCCACTATTTTAAAAGATTAATTCTCATTAAAAAACCCTAATTAAGCCTTTTTAATCAAATTCCAAAAACATCTTTAGAATTCATTGTTGTAACATTAGCAATCTCGTTTTCAGAAACTTGATATATTTCAGCTAATTTAGCTACAACATTAACGATATATGAAGTTTCATTTCGCTTCCCTCTATAAGGAGTTGGAGACAAATAAGGAGCATCGGTTTCCAATACGATATGCTTTAAATCTATTTCATTTAAAAACTGATCTATTTTTCCATTCTTAAAGGTTACTACGCCACCAATTCCTAATTTCAAATTATATGAAATTGCTTTTTTGGCTTGTTCCAATGTTCCTGTAAAACAATGAAATATCCCGAATAAACCTTCTCCTTTTTCTTCTTCTAAAATCTCGAAAACCTCATCAAAGGCATCTCTACAATGAATTACAATTGGCAATTCATACTGCTTTGCTAGTTGTATTTGTGTCCTGAACGCTTCTTGCTGTTGAGTAATTAAAGTTTTATCCCAATACAAGTCAATTCCAATTTCACCAATTGCCACACAACTTCGTTTTGACAATAACTCTTTTACGTGTGATAACTCCTCTAAATAATTTTCTTTTACATGTGTTGGATGCAATCCTGCCATTAAAAATACGTGTTCAGGATACGCCTTTTCCAAAGCCAACATTGCCTCGGTATACGTTGAGTCAATTGCAGGAACAAACATGCGCTGCACGTTATTATCAAAAGCGCGTTGCATCATTTCGGCTCTATCTTCATCAAAAGCTTCACTATATAAATGTGTATGTGTGTCAGTTAAAATCATTGTTAAGGATATTATTTCGTTACTTTTACAAAAATATTTTAATTATGTCATTACCAAGCTATCTTTCTAAAAAAGGTTATCAAAAAAAGAGTCTTAAATTAACCAAAACAAGTCATTTTAAAACTTCAGTAAAAATAAATGGAATAAAAGGTGACTTTATAATTGACACTGGCGCTTCAAATACTTGTATTGATATTAATTTGATTGATATGTTTAACTTAATTTCTGAAGAAAGTGAAACAAAAGCTGTAGGAGCTGGAGCTACTGATATGGATACTCAAGTTTCAAAAAAGAACACGCTTAAAATTGGTAAGTGGAAATCAAAAAAAAACAGCCTAGTACTATTTGATTTATCTCATGTAAACAAAGCACTTACAGATCATGGCTCAAAACCCGTCCATGGTATTATTGGTGCTGATATATTACAAAAAGGAAATGCTGTAATTGACTACAAAACAAAAGCGTTATTTTTAAAATAACCGTTAACAACACATAAAATACAACTAGCCACCAAATTTTGAACCTCATACGGACTACTAAACAATTACAAATTAAAAAGGCTTCGAATATACTCGAAGCCTTTTTAATTTGTAAAACAATTATGAAATTAACCAATATTGACCACTTCTTCTATTTGTGGTGCATGTTTTTTTATTGTCATTTCAACACCCGACTTTAAAGTCATTTGGTTTACACTACAAGAAATACATGCTCCTTCAAAACGAATATTTACTTTTTTACCATCTTCTATTGATAAAAGTGTCACATCACCACCGTCAGACTTTAAAAAAGGTCTGATTTCTTCCAATGCATTTTCTACGTTCAACTGTAATTCTTCTGATGTCATATTTTATTTTTTTACTGGCGAACAACCTGCCATTGTTGTAATTTTTATTGCTTCGGTTACTGGCAAGTTATCGTTTCTTTTTATTACTTGAGTCACAATATTTCGTGTAATATCAGTTATAACACCTTCCACTGGAGTCCCTTCTTGCATTGCTGCTGGACGACCAACATCTCCTGCTTCTCTAATACTTTGCACAATAGGCAACTCTCCTAAAAACGGAACTTCTAAATCTTCCGCTAAGTTTTTTGCTCCACCTTCTCCAAAAATATAATACTTGTTTTCTGGCAATTCTGCAGGCGTAAAATACGCCATATTTTCAACTATTCCTAAAACAGGAACATTTATACTCTCTTGCCTAAACATTGCCACCCCTTTTCTAGCATCAGCCAAGGCTACATCTTGCGGAGTACTTACCACAACAGCACCTGTAATAGGTAATGACTGCATAATAGACAAATGAATATCACCAGTACCAGGAGGCAAATCAAGCAACAAGAAATCCAACTCTCCCCAAGCGGCATCAAAAATCAACTGATTTAACGCTTTAGAAGCCATTGGACCTCTCCAAATGACCGCTTGATCAGGTTTTGTGAAAAATCCGATAGATAAAATTTTAACTCCGTAATTCTCTACAGGCTTCATTTTTGATTTTCCATCAACGTTTTCTGTCAAAGGTCTTGCGTTTTTAACATCAAACATCATAGGTATAGATGGCCCATAAACATCAGCATCTAACACCCCTACTTTGAATCCCATTTTAGACAAACTTACTGCTACGTTTGCAGTAACTGTAGATTTTCCTACCCCGCCCTTTCCAGAAGAAATAGCAACTATATTTTTAACACCAGGTAATTGCTTCCCTTTAATTTCAGGGCTTTCTGCTGCAATCACTTTTACATTTACTTTTACTTTAGCATCCTCAGAAACTGTTTGCTTAATGCAATTTGCAATTTCTGATTCTATTTTTTTTCTAGCTTGCATAGCCGGATTTGTAATTGAAACCTCAACCACAATCTCATCACCAAAAGTCAATACATTTTGTACCGCTCCGCTTTCTACCATATTAGCTCCTTCACCAGGAACAGTAATTTGCTCTAATGCTTTTAAAACGCTTTTTCTATCAATTTTCATCTATGACTGTATTCAATTATATATTCCGCAAATATACACACGTTGTGCCATTTAACATAATTAATTATTCACGAAGTACCACATAAGACGATGCTAACTAAACTTACTAACAAGTTTACATGCCTCTTTTTTAGCAAGCCTCTTAAAGCTCCTTTATTGGATCCCAAAAACACTCTTCTAAATTTTGAATTTGATTGTCTACAATCACTACACCCTCATTTTCTAACAATTGTTGCATTAGGTTTGTTCCTTCAAAATGATGTTTTCCGGTAAGTAATCCTTTTTTATTAACAACTCTATGAGCTGGTACATTTATCGCTTGAGACCCATTCATTGCCCAACCAACCATTCGTGCTCCTTTTGACATTCCTAAGAAATTTGCAATTGCACCATAGGAAGTTACTTTACCTTCAGGAATTAATTTGGCAACTTGATAAACTCTTTCAAAAAAATTATCAGTTTCCTTTTTCATTTTAAAAGTTTAATTTTACAACTGAGAAGATAGCCAAGGCAAGCGCTAGAAAGCTTAACACATAATTAGTGTTTCTTCCAAAATTCTCACTATTGTTTGACTTTTTAAATAAAACGATATAGGTGCTAATAGCCATAAAACTACCTACTACAATAGCTAGTATAAAAATAATAACATCAGAGGTTGAGAAATTAAAGTTTCCTGAAGTTGTTAAGGTTGTACACACAAAACTGTAAAATGGTATTGGAAATACATTTAATATTGAAAAAATGATTCCTTTTAAAAATAGGCTCCTTTTTTTCTTTAATTCAAATTTTTTAGGCTCGGACTTAACTTTTGCTGAAAAGAAAAAATAAATTGACAAGCAAAAGAAAATAGCAATTCCAATTTTCTGAATTATAGATAGCTCGTCTGCTGATAAATTTAAAAACTCTGCTATAACAACAGCCATTCCTGCCTGAGCAGCAATCACCAAACACGCTCCTAAAGTAAATATTAGCGCCGCTTTACGACCTTGTTCGACACTTATTTTCGCTGCATTTATATTAATAATCCCTGGTGGTAACACCCCAAAGAATGACCACAAAAAACAATACAAAAACAGGACTGACAAATACATGATTATTTTATTTTAAATCTAATATACGTAATTGATTTATCAACTTCTAAATATTGCTTTTCATAAAACGTTTGAATCTCCGTTACCTCAACCGGTGCTCCTTCATTATGGTACACATTATGATTAGCATACAACACTTCATGTCCAGCTCCATGCAACAAGCCTAACGTATATCCATGCATAAATTCACTATCGGTTTTTAAATGAACTACTCCATCAGCTTTTAACACTTTTTTATATTTTGCCAAAAACACTTCATTTGTTAAACGGTGTTTTGTTCGCTTGTATTTTATTTGCGGATCAGGGAAGGTAATCCATATTTCGCTTACTTCATTTTCTTCAAAAAGTAAATCGATTAGCTCTATTTGAGTTCGAATAAACGCTACGTTATTCATATCGTTTTCTAAGGCCGTTTTTGCTCCTCTCCAGAAACGCGCTCCTTTGATATCTATTCCGATAAAATTCTTTTCAGGAAAACGTTCTCCTAAACTTACAGAATATTCACCTTTTCCACAACCAAGTTCTAATACAATTGGGTTGTCATTTTTAAAAAAACCAGCATTCCATTTCCCTTTCATCTTAAACACCTCTTCTGTTATTTCTTCCCTTAAAGGTTGAAAAACATTAGAGAAAGTTGCGTTCTCATTGAATCTTTTTAACTTATTCTTACTTCCCACTGTACATTATTTTTTTGGCAAAAATAATGTAACTTGCCCTAATATTCATGACAAAAACAAAAAACATACTTGTCGCTCCATTAAATTGGGGCTTAGGTCATGCCACAAGGTGTATTCCGATAATCAATGAACTCCTTAAAAATGGATTTACACCCATAATAGCTTCAGATGGAAACGCTTTAGCTTTACTAAAGAAAGAGTTCCCAAACCTTGATCACATACTACTTCCTTCATACAATATTAAATATGCAGAAAAAGGTTTTTTTCTAAAAATCAAATTATTATTACATTTCCCTACACTGATTTCCGCAGTAAGAAAAGAGAAAAAACTCCTTGATGAAATTGTTGTTGATAAAAACATACATGGTATTATTTCAGATAATCGGTTTGGAATTTACCACAAAAACATTCCTTCTGTTTACATCACACATCAATTAAATGTATTGAGTGGTTTGACCACAAGACTGAGCAGTAAACTTCATCAATATATCATAGCTAAATTTGATGAATGCTGGGTTCCTGATTTTAAGAATGATTCCAATTTTAGTGGAAAATTAAGCAGTGTAAACAACCCTCACCTTAACTTAAAATTCATAGGTATCTTAAGTAGGTTTGAAAAAAAAGACATTCCTAAGGCGTATGATTATTTGGTAATCCTTTCAGGACCTGAACCACAACGAACTCTTTTAGAAAAAAAATTATTAGCTGCACTGACGCATTCTTCTGAAAAAACACTTTTTATTAAAGGAATTATTGAACCAAAGCAGCAAGTAACTACCATAAACAATATTACGTGTTACAATTACATGACTAGTCACGAATTAGAACAAGCTATAAATAAGAGCAAACTTATTATTGCACGTTCAGGATATACTACTATTATGGATTTGGCTACAATGAATAAGAAAGCTTTTTTTATTCCTACTCCTGGACAATATGAGCAACTATATTTAGCGGAAAGACTTCAAGAAAACGGATACACTCCTTACTGTAAACAAGATTTTTTTTGCATTGACAAGCTAAAAGCTATTAACACTTATAGCGGGCTTTCCAAACTTAATGAATACCCTATAAATTTCTCCGATTTATTTAACTGTTTCTAAGGTAAAAGAAAACTCTGAACCAACCCCAAATTCGCTCTCAATGTATATTTTCTGATTATGAGCTTCAATAATATGTTTTACTATAGCCAACCCTAGTCCTGAACCACCTTTATCTCTTGATCCACTATTATCAACTCTGTAAAAACGCTCAAAGAGTCTAGGCAAATGCGCTTCTTCAATCCCTATACCATTGTCCGTTACACGAACAACAATTTTTTCTTGATTTAGTTGCTCTACACTAACCTCTGTTGTTCCATTGTTTTGTCCGTATTTAATTGAGTTTACAATTAAATTTGTTGCTACTTGTCTTATTTTTTCTTTATCTCCTTTTACAAAAATTGCCTTTGAATACACTTTATCAAAAAGCAACCCAACACCGTTTGATTGAGCCTTGATTTCAAAGAGTTCGAAAATTTCTTTTATCAATTCTAAAATATCAAATTCTGATATTTTTAAACTTAAATTACCGACTTCAATTTTTGTAATTAAATCTAAGTCGTCGACAATATAAATAAGTCTATCAACTCCTTTACTTGCTCTATTTAAATACTTTCCTCTTACGTTTTCGTCCTCCGCTGCTCCATCTAATAATGTAAGAATGTAACTTTGGATTGTGAACAAAGGTGTTTTTAACTCATGAGCAATATTCCCCATGAACTCTTTACGATATTGATCTCTAATTTGAAGTGTTTCTATTTTTAATTTATTTTCACGAGCGAATTTTTTCACATCACTAGTAAGTGTTTTAATATCTGTAGTTACAGCTTCTTGATGGAAATTTGTTTCATCTAATAGCGAAACCTCTTCGTAGGTTTTTTTTATTAAACTATATATAAATTTTTCTGATCGGTATTGAATTACAATAAAACAAACCGCAAAACAGGCCACAATAAATCCAGCAGCATTCAAAACAGTTAACGCTCTATAAAAAAAAGCAACCAACAAAACACTTAACAACACCGTTATCATTAAGGAGGAATACAAGGCAAACTTATACGTTTTCTTAATTTTCATTTTTAGTTAACCACAAATTTATACCCAACTCCTTTTACTGTTTTAAAAGATTCATTACCTACTTTTTCTCTCAGTTTTCTAATATGCACATCAATTGTTCGTCCGCCTACAACAACATCATTTCCCCACACAGTACTTAAAATTTCATCTCGGGTAAAAACCTTTCCAGGCTTTGAGGTTAATAAAAACAGTAATTCAAACTCTTTTCTAGGCAAAACCAATTCCACTCCTTCCTTAAGTACTTTATACTCCTCTCTATTAATTACTAATTGACCAATATTTAAAGAACTTTCATCCTTTTTCTCAACGGAAGTTCTGCGCAACAAACCCTTCACTTTACTTAAAAGTACTTTTGGCTTTATTGGCTTTGTTATATAATCATCAGCTCCAGCATCAAAGCCAGCTACTTGTGAATAGTCTTCATTTCTAGCAGTTAAAAACGTAATAATAGTATTAGACAGCTCTGGCAATTTTCTTAATTGCTCACAAGCCTCAATACCGTCCATTTTTGGCATCATCACATCTAAAATAATTAAACTAGGCTTCTGTTCTTTAGCTATTTCAATCGCTTCTAATCCATTAGAGGCTGTAAAAACCTGATACCCTCCTGATGATAGATTATATCCAACAATTTCTAAAATATCTGGTTCATCATCAACCAATAAAATTTTTATGTTATCCGAACTCATTTTTTAAATTTAATCCCATAATGGGTTTTAACTCTCTAAGACCAACCTGACATTAAAACACTTTTTATTAGTCAAACTTTGTACACTCATAGAAAGGATCGTTAATTTTTACCCTCACCCAAAGGTACTATTTAAATCAAACTTATTAACACTAATAATTACAAGATAACATTCTAGTAACACACATAACATTTAGGTAACATAAGTCGTTTAAATGTTATTTTATCGTTAAAACTAACTGAATTACAAATGTATCCAATAAAAACAATTAATATTTTGTATTTTTGCTATTCATGTTTTACAAACTAATTAATACTATTATTATGAAAAAAATCTACTTTCTTTTAGTTGCCATGATGGTAACTTCAATGTCCTTTGGACAAGAACTATTACTTAACGGTGATTTAGAAGCTTGGGACGATTCAACAACACCAAGCAGCTGGACTAAAGCAGAAGCATTAACTCAAGAAACTACAGACTTTAATGGTGGTGCTAATGCTGCTAAACGAGATGGCGGTAGTGGAACAAAAGATTTAGCACAGACAGTTACTGTTACTGGAGGCGATAGTTATACTATTAGTTTTTGGTATAAAGCTTCGGGAGATGGAACTGACGCAAGAATTTGGTCTTACTGGAAATCAGGAGGAGCAAATATTACTGATAATGCAAATGAATTGAGAGGGCCTAACAACTCTTATTTATCTAACAACGGAACTGTATGGACACAATATACAACTACGTTAAGCGCTCCTGCAACTGCAGATGAACTATATTTTGAAGTTCGTTCTTATAGCAACTCTGTTGTTATTTGGGATGATTTATCAGTAATGCATAATGCTGTAGCACCAGCTGTAATTTCAATTACATCCCCTACAAATGCTTCAACACTAATCTCTGGAGATGTAAATTTTGCTGTTTCCGTAAGTAACTTTAATGTTGATCTTACTACTGGAACAGGTGATGGTCATATTCACTGGGATCTAGATTCTGGTACGCAAACAGGTATGAAGTACGACACAACAGATATGCTTATTTCGGGATTATCAATTGGCGCACACACAATGGTTATGACCCTTGTTGATAACGGTCATGTACCAATAGTTCCTGCTACTAGTTCAACAGTAAACTTTACAGTTGCTGCAGTTACTCAAATTACAGACATTGCAGCATTAAGAGCTGGTACTACAGGTGAATTCTATGAATTAACTGGAGAAGCTTTATTAACTTTCCAACAAAGTTATAGAGGGCAAAAATTCATAGAAGATAACTCTGGTGCCATTTTAATAGATGACACTTCTGGTTTAATTACTTCAACATATGCTATTGCTGATGGTATTACAGGAATAAAAGGGCAATTGGGTGAATTTGGAGGAATGATGCAATTTATACCTGCTGAAGATCCAGGAACAGCTAGTTCAACAGGAAATACGTTAACTCCACAAACTGTAACTTTAGCTACATTAGCGGCAAGTCCTGAAAATTACGAATCAGAATTAGTTACTGTAACTTCAGTTATGATGAGTAATACAGTACCTGCTGCCACTCCAAATTTCACTGGTGGTATAGTTCATGAAATGGATCAGGGTGGAAATAACTTTAATTTCAGATCTACCTTTTTTAGTGTAGATTACATTGGTGAGTTAGTTCCTACTGTTGCAACTGACGTTACAGGTATTGTAAATGAAAGAAGTGGAAGTTTATATTTCTTAACAGCTAGAGATGCTGATGATATAAGTCAAGTAACACTTTCTATCGCTGACAATAAAATTGAAGGTTTTAGTATTTTCCCTAATCCAACTAGCGCAAACTACATAAGCATTACAACAGCTAACAATACGCCAAAAAACGTACAGGTATTTGATATGCTAGGTAAAAAAATTATCGATCAAGAAGTAGCAACTAAACTTAATATTACTGCTTTACAAACTGGTATTTATATTGTAAAAGTTACAGAAAATAATTTATCTGCAACTAAACGATTAATTGTTAAATAACAATTAAATTATATCTTTTTTCAAAAGCGCTCTATTAAATAGAGCGCTTTTTTTTATTTTTGACATTATGCATAAACAACTTTTATATATCTTTTTCCTTTTTTCCCTTATTACATTTGGGCAAAACACAATACTTGCAGATGCCTTTTACAGAAATGGAGAATACCACAAAGCCATTCTAGAATATGACAAAATTTTAGCAAAACAACCTTCAAGAACTGACTATTTTATAAAAAAGATAAAATGTCATCAGGAACTTGAACAATATTCTATTGTTCAAAAAGTATTAACTCAAAAGTTAAGTAAAAGATATGCTCACCCACAATTTTATGTAGAGCTTGGCTATAATTACGCTTTACAAAAAGATAGTGTAAATACTCGAAAAGCATATGAAAAAGCTATTAATGCGTTAGATAAAAACCCTAACTACGCACATGGTGTCGGAAAACTGTTTGAAAACTACAACCTACTGAATGAAGCTGAAATCACATACAACAAAGCCATTTTATTAAATAAAAATGCAAATTTCGATTTTCAATTAGCTAATATTTACGGTCAACAAAATAAAATTGAAAAAATGTTTAACAGCTACTTAAAGCTGATTAAAAAAACAAAAATAAATACCAGTAAAGTACAAAACTTAATAGGAGTTTTTTTAAGTGATGATCCTAAAAACAAAAACAACCTATTATTGAAACGAGCGCTCTTAAAAAACCTTCAAACTACTCCAGATACATTTTGGAACGAACAATTGAGTTGGTTATTTGTTCAGCAAAAAGAATTCAATAAAGCTTTTATTCAAGAAAAAGCAGTTTTTAAAAGAAAAGGAGAAACACTTAATAGAATATTTAACTTGGGTGTTTTAGCAAAACAACAAGAGTATTTTGAAACAGCTGAAAAAATATTTTCTTTTATCCAAGAACAAGCTTTGGAAAGAAACACTAGAATTAACGTGCTTTCTTTTTTACTAGAAATAAAAGAAACAACCGCTACTCCATCAGAGTATGATTCCATTTCAAGCCAATACCAAAAAACCTTAGATAGTTTTGGAATAGACAACAACACCATTAAATTGCAATTAGCCTATGCCAAGTTCTTGGCGTTTAAAAAACATGATCTTTCTTCAGCAATCAGTTTTCTAAAGAAAAACGAAAAACAATCGTTAGCAAAATTTGATAGAGCTCGTTTTCAAATGACTCAAGCAGATATATTAGTAGCTGACGGAAAATTCAATCAAGCATTATTAAACTATTCAAAAATTCAACGCAAATTAAAAAACAATACCCTATCACAAGAGGCTCGTTTTAAAGTAGCTAAAACCAGCTATTATAAAGGCGATTTTGACTGGGCGCTACAACAACTAAAAGTATTAAAAACCTCAACATCACAACTTATAGCTAATGATGCATTGGACTTACACTTGTTAATTAGCGATCATATAAACGAAGATTCATTACATATTGCTTTAAAAAAATACGCAAAGGCTGATCTATTCGCTTTTCAAAATAAAAAGCCTGAAGCAATAGCCCTATTGGAAAATATTTTAAATAAACACCCCGTAAATAAAATAATAGACGATGTGCTATTCCTTCAAGGAAAACTACTAGAAGAACAAGACAATAATAACAAAGCCAAAAATAATTACCTACGAATTATTAACACATTAAAAGAGAGTGTTTTTGTAGACAGTGCCCTTTATAGGCTTGCATTTTTGGAACTCAACACATTCAACAACCCTACAAAAGCTAAAGAATATTTCGAAACAATTTTGTTTCATCATGCTGATAGCATCCATTTTGTTGAAGCTCAAAAAATATATCGTAAACTTCGCAGGGACGAAATTGACAACAGTTAATCTATACACAAAGTCGCTATTGCTTTAAAAAACCCTATTTTTGCTTAAAATTTTGAGCAATATGATTATTTATAATGTTACTTTAAACGTTGACGACAGCATTCATTACGATTGGCTATTTTGGATAAAACCTCATATAAAAGAAGTACTTGCTACTGGTAAATTTATATCCGCTAAAATGACTAAAATTTTGGTTGAAGAAGAAATGGAAGGCACAAACTATTCCATACAATACACAGCAAAAAGCAATGATGATTTACAAGCGTTTTATAAAGAAGATGCACCGAGATTACGAGAAGATGGCGTAGCCAAGTTTGGATCAAAGATGCTTGCCTTCAGAACTGAATTATTAATTATAGAAGAATTTCATGCATAAAGAATTTAAGGCAACATCGTTGTACATCATAAAGGCAGTAATGCTCTTTGCAGCTGTGATTACGGCATTTTTAGTTTTCAATTTTATCATGATGCTGCTGAATGCTTTTATTCCAATGTGGCTATTCTATGTTTTGAATATCGTTTTCGCCCTTTTTACGCTGCTATTTCTGTTCATGCAGTTGACTTCAAAAAAACCTGGTTTTGTATTTCATGACGATGGTTTTAAATACAAACGCAAAAACATTAACTACATTGACATAAAAAGTTTTATCCCATCACAAGGAGGGAGCGAACCAGAAGTAGTTTTTAATGACAATAACACCCATGTTCTAGAACTATCGTGGTTTTCAAAAAAAGACCGCCATGAAATAGAACAAATAATAGCACTAAATATTAAGTAATGGATAAGGTACGCGCAAAAAAACACTTAGGACAACATTTTTTAAAAGATGAAACTATTGCTGAACAAATTGCTGATTCTCTCAGTTTAAAAAACTACTCAAAAGTACTAGAAATAGGCCCAGGAATGGGAATGTTAACAAAATACTTATTAGCTAAAGATGTTGATACTTATGTTATTGAAATTGATCCAGAATCCGTTGAATATTTAAGTGCACATTATTTAAAATTAAGCAATAGAATAATTCAAGAAGATTTTTTAAAATATAACATCAACGAAGTTTTAAATCAGGAACCTTTTGCCATAATTGGTAACTTCCCATATAACATTTCAACACAAATTGTTTTTAAAACATTGGAAATGAAAGCTCAAATACCTGAGTTTTCTGGAATGTTTCAAAAAGAAGTTGCCCAACGTATTTGTGCAAAACACGGAAGTAAAACCTACGGAATCCTTTCTGTGTTAGCGCAAGCATTTTATCATGCAGAATATTTATTTACTGTTCCTCCAAATGTGTTTAATCCGCCTCCAAAAGTAGATTCTGGAGTAATGAGACTAACCCGTAAAGAAGACTATAGCTTACCATGTGGCGAAAAATTATTTTACCGAGTTGTAAAAACTGGATTTCAACAACGCAGAAAAACATTACGAAACAGCCTGAAAAGTTTTAACTTATCAGATGAAATCAGAGTCTTAGACGTTTTCAATATGAGACCCGAACAACTTTCTGTTCAAGAATTTATTGATTTAGCCTGTATTATAGAAAAAGACATCGCTAAAAATTAGCCTTCTTCTATCGTTTAAAAAAGTACCTTTGTAAGATGCAGTTTCATATAGACCATAAAATAATTACTCAAATAAAGAAGTTCATTCATGAAAACAATGATTTTCAATTAAGTGAACTATTAAGCGAACTCCATCATGCCGATGTTGCAGAAATACTTGAGGAATTAAATTTTAGTCAAGCTATTTATATCATCAAGCTACTTGATAGCGAACAAACCTCTGAAATTATTGCTGAGTTAGATGATGGCTTACGTGACAATATTCTTAAAGCGCTTTCTTCTAAAGAAATTGCTGAGGAAATTGATGAACTAGAAACTGATGATGCTGCAGATATTATTGCGGATCTTCCTAAGGAAAAAAAGGAAGAAGTAATTTCTCAGCTTGAAGATGTTGAACACGCAAAAGATATTGTTGATCTTTTACGTTATGATGAGGATACAGCAGGTGGTTTAATGCGTAAAGAACTTATAGCTGTAAAAGACAGCTGGACGGTTATGCGTTGTGTAAAAGAAATGCGCAAACAAGCAGAGGCTTTTGAAAAAGTACATACTATTTATGTAGTTGATGATGACGATATTTTAAAAGGACGTTTATCACTAAAAAGCTTACTTACAACCTCAACAAAAACCCCCATTAAAGAAATTTACAAACCAAAAATTACTTTTGTTGAAGTTGAAGAAGATGACCAGGAAGTTGCTAATATCATGCAAAAATATGATTTAATAGTAATACCTGTTGTTGATGAAATGGGACGACTTGTTGGCCAAATTACCATTGATGATATTGTAGATGTTATTAAAGATGAAGCTGATAAAGATTACCAAATGGCAGCTGGTTTAACACACGATGTTGAAGCAGGTGACACTATTTCTCAACTAACCAAAGCGCGTTTGCCTTGGTTAATTTTAGGACTTTTTGGAGGTATTGGTGCAGCAGCAATAATGGGAGGTTTTGAGGAAGTACTCAAAAAACACCACGTGTTACTCTTATTTACACCACTAATAGCAGCAATGGCAGGAAATGTTGGAGTACAATCAAGTGCTATTATTGTACAAGGACTAGCAAACAATGATGTAAAAGGAAGTATCGCTAATAGGCTTTGGAAAGAATTGCTTTTAGCTATTGTGAATGGAATTATACTATCAATTTTATTATTTATTTACACATTTAGTACAGATGAAGGGTTTAAAACCTCACTTGCTATTTCAATATCATTATTCAGTGTAATTATTGTTGCTGGAGTAATAGGCACATTTATCCCTTTATTTTTAGACAAAAGAGGAATAGATCCAGCAATAGCAACCGGGCCTTTTATTACCACTAGTAATGATATCTTTGGTATCCTTATTTACATTTTAATAGCCAAAGCTATAATAGGTTTCTAAAAATAAATGAGTGCTATTTTAGAAAAATAGCACTCATTTAATCAAGGGGATAATTTGGATGTTTTTTTTAACTAATTTAATTCTTTAAAAAAGAGACTGATTATAAAACCAGCCTCTTTGCCTAAAACCAACTTAAAAATTAACTTATATAAACAAAAAACTAATTTGTTTGTATACATCTATAACACCTATCCAAACTTTTACCCTACCCCCTAAAATATTTTTTTGATAGTTAAAAAATAACAACTAGCTTTAGCAAATCAAAAAAAACATTTTACCCCTTAATATTTATGTCAGACTCAGAAAATGGAGATATCGGCTTATGTAAAGAAAAAAGCTTCCAAGCATTTTTCAATACTAATGCAACTTTATTAAGGAATTTTTTATTCTATAAATTTGGAGGACTTGAAGAAATTGATGATATAGTTCAGGACTCATTTATAAAGTTATGGGATAACTGCACCAAGGTAACAAGCAAAACTGCAAAAAGTTATTTATTCCGAATAGCAATCAACCAAAGCAACAGCTTACTTCGACACAAAACTGTTAAACTAAAGCACCAAAAAGAAGTAAAATACATTAATAATAATACCACAAATGAGTCACCTGAATATATTTTAGAAGAGAAGGAGTTTATGGTTAAACTAGAGAAAGCTATTTCTTCTTTACCAGATAGACAACGAGAAGTGTTTTTATTAAATAGGATTGAGAAAAAAACGTATCGTGAAATTGCCGAATTATCTAGTGTTTCTGTAAAAGCCATAGAAAAATTAATGCACAAAGCTTTACTAAAACTTAGAGTTGACATAGAGAACCTTCCTTAATGGGGTAGGGTAATTAGTTTTTGCAACGTTTTATAGTTAGAACAGAATAAATAAAATGAATAAATTAGACGACATATTCTTATCCAGATGGTTAAACAATGAGCTTTCAGAAGATGAATTGAACCAATTTAAATCATCTGAGCATTATAATACCTATGTGAATATTATTAAGGGTACTGACAAATTACAAGCTCCTAGCTATAATTTAAATGACGCTTTTTCTGATATTAAAGAAAAAAGAACGCTGACTTGTATTAACCAGCCAAACACACCTTCTAAAAACAGATGGCAATTGGGAATTGCGGCGTCAGTAATACTACTTATCGGTTTTTTTACTTACAGTATTATGTTTAGTACCACTGAATTTTCCAGTGATTATGGCAAACAATTAGCATTTGAATTACCCGACGGATCTAAAGTCTTATTAAACTCAAAATCGACCATTACGTTTGATAAAAAAAACTGGAATACCAACAGAACATTAGAACTTAATGGAGAGGCCTATTTTGATGTTGAAAAAGGAAGTACTTTTACTGTAAAAACGCCACAAGGTAATGTCACTGTTTTAGGAACTGAATTCAACGTGAATGCCAATACTGATTTCTTTAAAATTTCTTGTTATGAAGGGAAAGTTAACGTATTTGATAACTCTAATGATAGCAATCACATACTTACTCCTTCATTAGGATATCAGAACATTAAAGGGAATGCTCCTGTTTCATTAAATTTTAATAGCACTCACCCTGAATGGATTGACAATCAATCTATATTTAAAAGCACACCTATAAAACACGTGTTTAAGGCACTAGAAAAGCAATACGAACTACAATTTAAATATGACAATTTTGACGACTCAATATTGTTTACAGGATCGTTTCCTAATAATAATAAAGAGATTGCATTAAAAACTGTTTTAAAGTCATTAAATTTGACCTATACTACTCAAGGGAATAGTATTATTTTAGAAGACTAAACAACAGCTATGAAGCAATTCCTCTTATGGATTATCGCTTTACTATTTTCTATTTCTATTTTCGCACAAAAACAAACTGTATTTGAGCAAGATTATTTGCGTAACGTTTTACCCGAAATAGAACAGTACTACAAGGTTAGTTTTTCTTATACTGACACCTTAGTTGAAACTAAAAGGGTGTCTGTTATTCTTGATGATATCGTAGATCTAAAATCATTGTTATTAACATTATCATCGCAAACAAACTTAAAGTTTGAGCTTATTAACACCACTAACATTGTTATTTCTTCTTTTAATGAAAATGATTTAATTTCAGTTTGCGGTCAATTATTATGCAAAAATGAAATCGTCGCAAATGCGATTATACAAATAAACAACAAGTATTATTCTAGTGACGAAAGTGGTTCTTTTAAAATAGATAACATTCCATATAATTCAACAATTCAAATAAGTTCATTTGGTATAAAAAACAGCATTCTCAAAGCTACTGAGTGTACTTACCCAAATTGTATTACTATTAATTTAATTGAAAAGGAAGAATTACTAGATCAAGTTGTTATTGACGAATATTTAACTAGTGGTGTTACTAAAAATGTAAAACAAACCACTATTCACACCAAAAAATTAAACTTGCTCCCTGGGTTAATTGAACCTGATGTACTGGAAAGCATCCATCAAATTCCAGGGGTTAGTAATTTAAACGAAACAGTAAATAGCATTCATGTTAGGGGCGGGAATTCTGATCAGAATTTAGTATTATGGAACAATATTAAAACCTATAACAACTCCCATTTATTCGGAGCAATATCAGCATTTAACCCCTATATAACGGACAAAGTAAGCTTCATCAACAAAGGCACAAGCGCCAAGTACGGCGAGCGTATTTCAAGCGTAATTGATATTGCCACTAATTACAAACCCAAAAACAAGATATCAGGTGGAGCAGGCTTTAATTTAATACATGCTGATGCATTTCTTGACATTCCTTTAATTAAAGACAAATTATCTGTTTTAGTATCAGGACGAAGATCCTATGCTGATATGTATAAAACATTTGCTTTTAAAAATTATGCTACCAAAATATTTCAAAACACAAAAATATTTGACGAAACCTTAGCTTTTAGTAAATCTAAAAATATATTTTGGTTTTATGATTACACCGTAAATGCTGCCTACAAGGCAACAGATAAAGATCTTATTAAATTCAATCATATATACAACGAAGATTTTTTAAACTTTTCAGCTTTTAGCTCTAGCGCAAACAATTTGTACACTGATATTTTAAAAACTAAAAATGAAGGTACTAATTTAGAGTGGGAAAAAGAATGGACAAAAGAGTTGAGTCACCAAGTGGATGTATATTTTTCCGATTACTCATTAGCATATCAATTTAAAAATGAATCGAGCTTAGGTATTTCATCCAATTCAAAAACGAATCAAATAAAAGATTTTGGAATAAATTTGAATTTCACCAATGATGTCGCTGAATACAAACAGCTAAATTTTGGATATCAGTTTTCAAATAAAAATTTTAAATATTCATTTAATGACAATACAACAACACAAACAACAGTACTTAACGAAGCAAATGACAACACAAACTCCAATAGTGTTTACACTGAATATCAAGTAAACAAACCTAAGGATTATTTGTACTCAATTGGGCTTAGAGGTAATAAATATAGTAGTTCTGAAAAATTCTATATTGAACCTAGAGCAGTGCTTCAGAAATTTGTAATTCCTGAGTTCAGTATTAATGCATCAATAGAATACAAGAGTCAATATGTAAATCAAGTTCAGGAGTCTGTTATTAGCAATTTATCGCTTGAAAATCAGGTTTGGGCACTTTCTAATAAAACTAGCCTGCCCGTTTTAACAAGCTACCAATATACCATAGGAGCTAATTATTCTGAAAATAAATGGATTGTTGATTTTGAGGCGTATTTTAAAAAAACAAATAACATCAATACATTAGATTTTGACTTTAACAATCAAGCTATATACACTTATCATATTGGAAACTCAAGCATACAAGGGGTAGACTTGTTTATCAAGAAACAATTAAAAAAATATAATACGTGGTTATCTTATTCATTTAATAGTGCTAAATATAATTTTAAAGAGTTAAATAATGGCAATCCATTCCCTAGTAACGCAAACATTGACCACACCATAAAATGGTCACATTTTTATAAATGGAAAAAAATAGATTTTTCTTTAGGATGGTTATGGCACAATGGAAAGCCTTATACAAAAATCAACAGTACTACCGATAACGGTACATTATCACATTCATACGACCGCTTAAATGCTGAAAATCTACATGTATATCATCGCTTAGATTTTTCAGCAGTCTATAGTTTTAGACCGCATAAAAATAAAAAAATAAAATATAAGTTAGGACTTTCTGTTTTAAATTCATACAACAGAAAGAACATTGTTAATAAAGATATTCGTTTTTCAAACAATACTTCTAACGAATTAAACATTCGTGATATTAGAGGTACTGAAATATCACCTAATATGGTATTGAGAATATTTTGGTAAATACGCTCAAGACTTTAATTTCTTAGTTATTTTACTAACTACTCTAGTTGAAAATTCATTCCATAACGTTTTAGTTTTGATTATATATCCTGCTGGGCTTTATCTTTTCATTACAAGTTTGTGAATCATATTTTTAAAAATTCACATATCGTAGTGATAATGTTCTACACTAGCTCTCAAATGACTAGGCACGGGTTATTGTGAGTAAAAAACTAAATACCTTCACTACAAGTGATATCCTACTAAAATAATATCGTTATTTGTCTAACAAATAAAAACATTCCCAATGAATAAATTACTTATCCTATTCGCATTCTGTTTTAACATAACAGCATATGCACAAATGCCTGAAAATAAAACAGAGGACGAAAGAATAGAAGAGTATTTAAATAAAATAGAAGGTCTAACATTAAAAGAAATTACCGAACAATTCAATAGCAATATCGAAATGCTTGAAGGAGTTGTGGATTTTTTTTCAAAAGATGACTCTGAAGAATTGAAATCGATATCTAAAGAAAATGAAGAATTTGAACCTGATTATATTATAGACACAACAGGTGTATCAAAGGCTTTAAATCAATTTAAAAAAATAATAATACTGCAATCTTATACTTCAAAAAAAACAAATTTAAAATTTAAATTTGTTCCTCATAAGTTTATGGGGGATGACCGTTTAAAAGATGGTATTGAAACCACTTACCTACCTCGAAAAATATACTATAAAAATGGAACAGTAAAAACAGATGACATTAAAGATTGTGAAGTGGACTTTTACTTTAGTAAGGACTGGGGGAAACCATCGCCAATAGATAGTATTATAATCGATTATAACATCAATTACTCGAATAAATTTGAAACTATTACACTTTCTAAACAAACCCCAAAAGCTACCTACAAAGGAGAAACTATAGAGTTGTTAAAAATGAAAGATAATTATGCTTACGTACGTATTAGTAACAATATTACAAATTTCATAAAGTTTCAAGGACAAAATACAGAAGGAAAAACCATCAAAAGTTACATGTCTTCCTCAGCTACACAGCCATTAGATCAAAAGAATGATTTCATGAAATTAATGATGGTTTTTATGAAGAAAACTCAGCAAAAATTAAATGCTAATAAATTTGAATCGGTTGCAGAATTAAAAAACTATTTAATAAAAAAAGCTAAAAAATTAGAGGTTTTTACACCAACCAATTTTTATTATACCGACAGTTATCATAGCGGTAACTTAGATCAAGTCACTTTATATTTTGCTTTGGATAATGTACATAAAACCACAACATTTACTGCTGTAAATGATAATTTGAACAGATCAGTAATACAAGTGATGGACAAAAATGATCTTGTTTTTATTAACCAAAAAGAAAAAGAACTATTCAGAATAAAAAACAAAAGAGCTATTTTGGAAGAGTTGACGTCCAATTACTTCAAAGATAACAACTATTTTTATTACTTAAATATCAACAAAAAAAGACTCGATACACTTGACGTTTACAATGTAACTGGGTACAAAAAAGGATTGGTAAGTATTACCAAAAACAGACAAAGCGAACATCTTACTCTTTTCTCCAATAAAAATAAACCCGTATCTACTTCTAAATATATATGGCTTGATGAATATGACGATTTATTAATAGGGAAAAAAGAAACTGGAATTTACAGCATCAATGCTTCAGGTAAAGAAACCCTACTTGAAAATGTTGTACGCATTAAACAAGGAGAAGAAGGTATGCTGATTATACAAAATGCAGCAGGTCTTATGGGCTACATGAATCTTAGTGGTGAAATTATAGTTCCGATGCAATATCGCATAGTAAATCAATTCAGTGAAGGCTTGGCACATGTTGAAAACACCGATCATTTAATTGGTTTTATAAATACCGAAGGAAAAACAATACTTCCTTTTAAATATGACACTGCATATAAATTTATAAAAGGAGTTACTGCAGTCGATTATGATGGCGGTTTTAAACTTATAAATAAAAAAGGGGCAATCATATTTGACTCTAAATCTGTCGGTATAGGCATTTCTACCATGAATGGTGAGCGTACTTATAATTTAAATGGGAAACGGTACAATACGAAGGGAGAACTTATTATTGAAGAAGAATAAACTTGTAAACAAATTGTATTCAGCTATCAAACACAAAGTATTAGCTACTAATAATGGATCAGGTGTAACTTACTTAAGAGATTGCTCATATAAGCTATCAATTTAAATATCTCCATCTAAATAAACATTTTACGGAGATTACTTTTCTTTTAAAAATTTACATCTAAGAGTGATCGAAGAAGGCAGCATACTATTTTTTAAAGAAGGCAAAAAAAACCTCTACTCCCGATAGCTATCGGGACTGTAAAATATTTCTTAACTCATATTCCTTACTCACACTCGGCACAGAATACAATTCTGTGCTTTCACCTGATTCTTATAATTTACACATCCGTGCCATCGAGGTATTCGGTAAGTTAAACCCTTAACTTAATGACATTTTACGAGCGGTAGCGGGGTAACTATCAAAGGGTTATTTTTAGTTATTAATCTGATTCATTCCCTGTACTTTTCATCACTCCCCTTAAGCTTATGACGAATGAGTAGATAAAGTATATAAAACAGCACACTCATTAGATAAGTTAAAAAATCCAAATATGATAATTTAAAAAATCAAACAGGCACACACTCAAACCTATTAATGAATATATATAAGCTAACTTATTTTTTTTTAATACCAAATAGAATGCCAGAGATAATCAACAACAAAATACCGATCAATTCTGGTAAATAGCTCACGTCAAATGAATAATCATTTATAAATAAATCATTTACATATGCATTCTTTAAATGAAATAATAATGCCGTTAACACTAAAACAATTAATTTTTTCATGCCTGTAATATTTAAATTCTGTATATTATTTTTTAGTCCTTAACCAATCTGATTTATGACTGAAATACTTAGCTTTTAAAAACCTTATTATTAGTATTAATAAAATTGGTACACCTATAATAATACACAATATATTTACACTATAATTTAGACTTAAAAAACCATTTCCCAACCCTAAAACTATTATCATTAACATAGGTATGCTTAGCGATAATATTGACATAAAATAAAAATAATCCAATATTTTTATTAAAAAATTAGTTCTCGTATTTTTTGAATACTGTATTTAATTTTAGTTGCTAATTATCATATTCTCCTAATTCCATTTCACTATTATTAGGACTTTTATAAGAATAAATAACTTTGTATTCATTTCCTACACATTTTTCATCATCAATACAATCAAAATAATGAGTACTCGTTATTTCCTTATAATTTTCACCTTTTACGAAAATTCATAATGAAAATGGCATTTACCACTTCTATAATAAGAAACCTCAGTCACTTTACCTACTGTAAACACTTCCTTATTTTGAAACTCCCAATCTTCATATGTTCCAAAAGTAAATACACTAACTACTCACAAATGAATTCTTCTTGTTTATACTTACAAATATTTTTGCTTAATTAGAAAATTTCACAAGTTTTGGACTTGATCGTTTACCCCACAAAACAGTTAATGTTTGCAAAAAATAAAGCACAAAAAAAGCTCCTAATAAATTAGGAGCTTTTTGCTATTTTGCGGTCTGGACGGGATTCGAACCCGCGACCCCATGCGTGACAGGCATGTATTCTAACCAGCTGAACTACCAGACCGTTTGCGTATAGCGAGTGCAAATATAGAACGAATTGTTCTTATCTCCAAAGAAAAAAGAACAATACTGTATTCTTTTTTACTGTTATTTTTTAACCCCTACGTTTATAAGTAATTACATTTTCTTTAAAAAAAACTTAACTACAAATAGATGAACTATTTTAAAATTTATCACTTTATAAAGAAAAAACTTTAATCTTATTTTAACACTAAAGTGGCCTGATTTAAAAAAAGTAACAGTTGGGTAGTGTGACAAATGTAGAATTATTCCTTTTTGAATTAACCTATATGCTTCATTAACACAATAATTAAGGTTGATCAATTAAACTAAAGAAAAAAAATAGGCAGAAATAAAAAAAAGCAACCCGATGATCCTTAAAAGGAATTTTGGGAAGCTTTCCATCGGTTTACTACTAAACCTTTGACAAACACAACATTTGTCAAAACAACACAACTAACGTTTGGCGCAGAAAAAAGCTCCAACTTCTTGGAGCTTTTTTTGCTATTTTGCGGTCTGGACGGGATTCGAACCCGCGACCCCATGCGTGACAGGCATGTATTCTAACCAGCTGAACTACCAGACCGTTTGCGTATAGCGAGTGCAAATATAGGACAGATTTAACTATCTGCCAAAAAAATATTGATTTTTATTTCAATTAATTTTAACCTACTACCCAATCTTTTGTTTTTCAACTAGATATGTATTTACAATTTTATCAAACTTTTCAGAAACATCAACTGAAACGTACTTTATTTTATATTTAGCGCATTCTAATTTCACTTCATCAATGTAACTGTTCATTTTTTTTGCAAACATTTCTTTTACATTTTCCGGATATAAATCAATTTTCAAACCCGTTTCTACATCCACAAAGCTTTTAGGCGCATTGTTATACTCAAAATTAACTTCGGTTTTATAGTCAAGCGTATGAAACAAAACCACTTCATGTTTATTATACTTTAAATGCCTTAATGCACCAAACAACTCTTCTTTATTTGATGAATACTGAAGCATATCCGTAAAAAAGAAAACCAAAGATCTTTTATGTAGTTTTTCAGCAATCTCGTGTAAGTATTTAACGGTATTAGTATCTTCTGCTTTAGGTTTTGACTCTAGCAACTCCTCTAATTTATTTGTTATTAAATTAAAATGTCGTTCACTACCTTTTTCTGAAACATGAAATTCATAAGCATTTCCATAAACACTTAAACCAATAGCATCTCTTTGCTTTTTTAATAAATTCATTAGTATTGCACTTGCCAGAACTGTAAAACCAATTTTATTTAAATCAGCTACTGAAAAATTATTTTTCTTTGGATAATGCATTGAAGCCGAATTATCAATAATTAAATGACAACGCAGGTTAGTTTCCTCTTCATATTTTTTAGTATATAACTTATCAGTCCGAGCAAATAACTTCCAGTCAATATGCTTAGTGCTTTCTCCATTGTTATATACTTTGTGTTCTGCAAATTCAGAAGAAAACCCATGAAATGGGCTTTTATGAATCCCTGTTATCATTCCTTCTACAACTTGAGACGCCAATAATTGCAGGTTAAAATATATTTTTGAGTTTTGTAATTCAGCTTTTATAGACATATCACTACTTTAATCTTCTAAAAATAAAAAAGGTTTGACATATTGCCAAACCTTTTTTATTTTATTCTATTTTTTTATGATTATAAAGCTGCATCAATCGCATCAGTATATACATTTTTAGGAGACACACCTACTTGCCTACTAATCATTTCCCCTTTATGGAATAATAATACTGTAGGGATATTTCTAACTCCGTATTTAGCTGCAAATTCCTGATTCGCGTCTACGTCTACTTTTCCTACAACAGCTTTCCCTTCATATTCAGTACTCACTTCATCAATAACTGGACCAACCATTCTACATGGTCCGCACCAAGCTGCCCAGAAATCAACCAATACTGGCTTGTCTGAATTTAATACTACTTCTTCAAATGTTGCGTCTGTTATTTCTAATGCCATTTTAATTTATTTTTAATTATTTATTCGATACCACAAATGTAGTCAATTATTTTACGATTCCTTACAGTACAAAGGATTGGATTTTTCTATACAAGTATCAATTTTGTTAATAGATCAATTCAATACTCTAAGGACCTACACACTAGTTTATGAATTGAATAATACCATTATTCAACTAATTTTGAAACAAAACAAAACCTATCACGCCATTTAATTCATCTTATATTTAAATCCTTGTTCTTTTAATATATCAAGAAACTCGTTAGTAATGCTAATTTTTTCTGTCCTACTAATCATTGTTACCTTAAGTTTTTCTTGCATTTCGTACACTATAAAACTTAGCTGTTTTTCCCCTTTATGACCTCGAATCATTTCTTTTAAACCTAATACTTTTTCATTTGTTAATGTTGATACATCTAATTGAATAGTTAGCTTCCTTGACTGTTTATCCATAACATCTTGCAACTGCTCAAAACTATTAAATTGAATTCTTGGATCGCTCCTTTTACCAGTTTCTTTATTAACCCATCCAGGTCTTACAAATAGCTTAACGTACACAAAGGAGTTGATAATTAAAAAGTGACGTTGCTTTAAATATTCTTCTCCAAAAATCCTGAACTCATAAGCCTCATTGTAATCTTCAATAGTAAACATCGCCCACCCTTTTCCGTTTTTAGATACCCGATGATCAACAGCTGTTACAATTCCAGCAAATGACACTTCTCTATTAACTAATGGCTCTAAATCTTTTAAATGTCCTAAATTAGCATTACAAAAATATTTAATTTCATTTCCAAAATCATCTAAAGGATGACCGGATATAAACACTCCTACTACATCGCGTTCTTGCGACAATTTTTGCATGGTCCCCCAATCATCGCATGGTGGCACAACAGGTTCTGGAATTTGAACATCGGATGCTTCTCCAAATAAACTTACTTGTGATGAATTTTGACTTTCTTGATATTTAGCAGCATATTTCAATACCTTTTCAAGAAACATTTGACCATCACCTGCATCAAATAAATATTGCGCTCTATGAGTTCCCTCAAACGTATCAAACCCACCAGCTAAAGCTAGATTTTCAAGTGCTTTTTTATTAGCCGCCCTTAAATCAATACGTTTAGCTAAATCAAAAACTGATTTGTATTTCCCATCTTCTTCTCTATGAGCAACAATAGTTGCTACTGCTCCACTACCTACTCCTTTTACTGCTCCCATACCAAAACGAACAGCATTATTATCATTTACAGTAAACTTATAATAGGACTCATTTACACAAGGGCCAAGTACTTCAAGTCCCATTCGTTTACATTCATCCATAAAGAACGTAACCTGCTTGATATCATTCATGTTATTTGACAATACTGCAGCCATATATTCTGCAGGGTAATGAGCTTTTAAAAATGCCGTTTGATAAGCTATCCAAGCATAACATGTTGAGTGTGATTTGTTGAAAGCATAGGATGCAAATGCTTCCCAATCCGTCCAAATTTTTTCTAAAACTGTTTCATCATGACCTTTGGCGCTAGCTTGCTTGACAAATTTGGGTTTCATTTTTGCCAATACCGCAATTTGCTTCTTACCCATTGCCTTACGCAATACATCGGCCTCACCTTTGGTAAAATCAGCTAATTTTTGCGACAATAGCATTACTTGCTCTTGGTATACTGTAATACCATAAGTTTCCTCAAGGTATTCCTTACTAGCCTCTAAATCATAAATAATTTCCTCATCCCCGTGTTTTCTATCAATAAAACTAGGGATATATTCAATTGGCCCAGGACGATACAGGGCATTCATTGCTATTAAATCGGCAAAAACAGTTGGTTTTAATTCCTTCATGTATTTCTGCATCCCTGCCGATTCATATTGGAATATCCCTACTGTTTCTCCACGCTGGAATAACTCGTATGTTTTTACATCTTCTAAGTCGAAGGTTTCAGGATCAAGTTCAACACCATGTTTCTGTTTTACAAGCTTAACTGTATCTTTTATTAAGGTTAATGTTTTTAACCCCAAGAAATCCATTTTCAATAATCCAGCATCCTCTACAACCGAGTTATCAAACTGAGTACAGTACATTTCGGAATCCTTTGCCAAAGCAACAGGAACAAATTTAGTAATATCATCCGGAGTAATAATTACCCCACAAGCATGAATTCCAGTGTTACGAACAGATCCTTCTAGTTTTCTTGCTTGATTTATTGTTTGCGCTTCTAAATCGTCTCCTTCGGATAAATTTAGCAACTCATTTATACTATCTATTTCCTCAGACCGGAACTTATCACGTAGTTCTTTCTCTGATTTACCAAAAATTTTAGCAAGCTTGGTATTCGGTATTAGTTTTGCAATTTTATCTGCTTCGAAAAGTGGTAAATCAAGTACTCTGGCCGTATCTCTAATAGCCGATTTTGCCGCCATTGTACCATAGGTAATAATTTGCGCTACTTGATTGGAACCGTATTTATCAATTACATATTGCATAACACGACCACGCCCTTCATCATCAAAATCAATATCAATATCGGGCATACTTACACGTTCCGGATTTAGGAAACGCTCAAAAAGTAAATCGTACTTTATTGGATCCAAATTGGTTATCCATAAACAATAAGCTACTACTGATCCAGCTGCAGATCCACGACCAGGTCCGACGGAAACATCCATTTTTCTTGCTTCGCGAATAAAATCTTCTACAATTAAGAAATATCCAGGATATCCTGTTTTCTCAATTACTTCCAATTCAAAATCAAGTCGTTCCTTTATTTCTTCAGTGATTTCTCCGTAACGTATCTTTGCTCCTTCAAAAGTAAGGTGTGCTAAAAAAGCATTTTCACCTCGCTTACCACCATCTTCTTTATCCTCTTCAAACTGAAAACGTTCAGGGATATCAAAAGCAGGTAATAGAACATCTCTAGCCAAAACATAGTTTTCAATTTTATCGACTACACTTTGAATATTCGTAATTGCATCAGGTACATCTTTAAAAAGCACCTTCATTTCATCCTGGCTCTTAAAATAGTACTCTTGATTTGGAAGTCCGTATCGATATCCTCGACCTCGACCTATTGGTGTAGCTTGTTTTTCACCATCCTTTACACATAATAAAATATCATGTGCATTTGCATCTTCTTGATTTGCATAATACGTGTTGTTTGTTGCAACAAGCTTAATATCATGCTTTTTAGAGAATTCAATTAATACTTTATTAACACGCTTTTCATCTTCCTGATTATGGCGCATTAATTCAATATACAAATCATCTCCAAACTGTTCTTTCCACCAAAGCAGTGCTTCTTCAGCTTGATTTTCTCCTATATTCAATACTTTACTCGGAACTTCTCCATACAGGTTTCCGGTAAGTACGATAATATCATCTTTATATTTTTTTACTACTTCCTTATCAATTCTTGGCACATAATACTTCCCATGTGTATGTCCTAAAGAAGACATTTTTGCTAGATTATGATATCCGTTTTTATTTTTTGCAAGAAATACGACTTGATACCCATTATCCTTTCGTGATTTATCTAAATGATTTTCACATACAAATAACTCACAACCAATAATTCCTTTTATAGGTTTTTCAGTAAATTCTTCTTCATTTTCAACTGCTTCCTTCTTACGTTGTTCTACCCCTTTATTATGCCCTTGTACTGCATTGATAAAATGAAATGCTCCCATCATGTTAGCATGATCGGTCATTGAAACAGCATTCATTCCGTTTTTAACTGCCACTTTTACCAACCCTTGTACGGAGATAGTAGACTGCAAAACCGAATATTGTGAGTGGTTATGCAAGTGTGAATACTGAGCTTCTTGCAAAGCGGTAAGATCCTGAACAATAGTGTCATTTGAAAAAATTGCTTCAGCTTCTTTTTCAATTCGCTTACTTATTTTTTCAGATGCTTTTTTTAAATTAATATGAGTTAAACCAATTACCTGTATTGGCATTGGATATTTAGCATCAAAGCGTTCAAAATAATCTTGAGAAACCGCTAACTCTTCTGTGGTAAAATTTCTTTTTCGTATTAATTCGAAAAAACAACGTGTGGTAGCTTCAACATCGGCAGTTGCATTATGTGCATCGCCAAACCCTGTACCGAATAAATGTAAGTGTAATTCAGTAAGAGTAGGTAATTTAAATCGACCTCCTCTTCCTCCAGCGATAGCACATAAATTTGCGGTACGCTCAGTACAAGTATCTAAAACAGGTGTTTCCTGTAACTTATTCTCTATTCCTAATCTATGAAATTCAGCACCAATGATATTAGTATCAAAACCTACGTTTTGGCCAACTACAAACTTTGATTTTGACAAAGCAATATTGAATTTCTCCAACATTTCCTTTAAACCTATACCTTGTTCATTAGCTAAAGCAGTAGATATACCATGTATTTTTTCAGCATCGTACGGAATATTAAACCCATCTGCTTTCACCAAATAGTCTTGATGTTCAATACAGTTCCCTAGCTCGTCATGCAATTGCCAAGCAATTTGAATACATCTAGGCCAATTATTGGAGTCCGTTATTGGAGCATCCCATCGTTTTGGAAGTCCGGTTGTTTCTGTGTCAAAAATTAAATACATGCCCCAAATTTAAGCATAAAAACGATTGTAATTTCAACTGAACGTTTGAAATTACAAACAGATTTGGTTAATATCAAAAAATAAAGGGACATATAGAATTTCATATGCCCCTTTATACCAAAAAAAAATTATTCTTAGGGTTACCCCCTAAAAAACTAACTTATTATAAATGTAAAACCTCTCCTTATCATTTTCTCCTGTATACTACTATAAACTAATTATTATCGACAAAAGAACCTTAATAATCGACTAAGTGTTTAAATTAGATAAAAAGGATTTAGTTTTCTACTATTGTTCTAAAAGTAAGGTTAATCCTGATTCCTTTTTTATGTTTAGTTGGCGGTAATCGATGTAACCAATTTGATTGTGTTCTACCTTTCATTACTAATAAACTACCATGATTTAATATTAACGAAACCTTCTCTTTAGTTACTTTATGCTTGAATGCAAAGTTTCTTTCGGCCCCAAAACTTAATGATGCAATTGCTCCATTTTTTTTTAGCTTCTTTTCTCCATCACTATGCCAAGCCATCCCTTCTGATTCATTGTGATATAAATTAAGTAGACATGAATTAAATTTTTCTCCAGTTGTTTGTTCTACAATATTTTTTAGTTCTAATAATTCTGTTGACCAAACAAGTGCTGTTTTTTTTGTATTGGAATATGTATATTCAAATGGTTTATCGCCATACCAAGCTACTTTCCGTTTTGTTTCAATACGCTTACCAAAAAGTATTGCTACATCATTTTTCCAATTAATAGAATTAAGTAACTTTTTAAAATAACCATTAGCTACTTCAATTGAAAATAATACTCCATAGTAATTCACTTCACCATCATGTGGTAAAAAATTCCTGTCTTTCCCTATTTGGTTATTAAATAAATCCATTGGCAACATTCGTTTTTAATTGACATAACTTTCTTCTCTAGTCACATATATAGTATTCAACAACTATTTTGTTTTTCATCTTCAAATTGAAGGATTTCCTTTTGAGTTTCTTAAGAAAAAGCATTTTTAATTTTAATTCTTGTTTCTTGATCAGAAAGTAAGAACAAACTCCCTGGGCTGAGAAAACCCCACTGAAGGAGCAAGCAGTCCGGCATATATAATCGTGTCAACAAGATTCATAGCAATTGGTTTGTTAACAAATCTATTTCCCTTAACATCTCTACGGTGAATTAAAACTTCTTACAATATTTGCTGTCTTATGAAGTAAACAAACGTTCTACATTCTCTTTCATAATATGTCAATTATCCCTTTTATCACACATTATTACAGTACAATAGTAGCAATTAAATAACTTACTATTATTGGTTAGTAAAAAAACTAAAGATATTTATTGTTTTGTTTGTAAACATTGTATATTTGCAGACTTAATTATAATTAATAATCGAAGGTCGTGACCTTCAAAAATTAACACATTATGCCTGTTAAAATTAGATTACAAAGACATGGTAAAAAAGGAAAACCTTTTTACTGGATCGTAGCTGCTGACTCGAGATCAAAAAGAGATGGTAGATTTTTAGAAAAATTAGGAACTTATAATCCTAATGTAAACCCTGCAATAATTAACTTAGATGTTGACGGATCTGTTGCTTGGTTAGGTAAAGGTGCACAACCTACTGATACTGCAAGAGCAATACTTTCTTACAAAGGAGTTATGCTTAAAAAGCATTTATTAGGTGGTGTAGCAAAAGGAGCTTTAACTGAAGAGCAAGCTGAAGCAAAATTTTCTGCTTGGATTGACAACAAAGAAGGTAAAGTACAAGGAAAGAAAGATGGTTTAGCTCAAGCGCAAGCTGATGCTGAAACAAAAGCTTTTGAAGCTGAAAAAGCTATCAACGAAGCTAGAATTGCTGCGGCAACTCCAGCTCAAGAAGAAGAGTAATATATGCAAATTAAGGATTGTTTCTACTTAGGGAAAATCGTTAAAAAGTATAGCTTTAAGGGAGAACTCCTTGTTAAATTAGACACGGATGAACCTGAAATCTTTAAAAATTTGGAATCAGTTTTTATTTCTTTAAGAAATAATCTGATTCCTTTTTTTGTGGACAGCTGCAAACTTCATAAGTCACAATTACTTCGAATAAAATTTGAAGATGTTGATTCCGAAGAAGACGCTGATGCTTTACTAAAGTCCGATTTATACCTCCCTTTATCTATTTTACCTACATTGACTGGTAATAAATTCTATTACCACGAAGTTACCGGATTTACCATCATTGATGAAAATTTTGGAGAAGTTGGTATTATAGACAATATCAACGATACTGGCGCTCAAGAGTTATTCGTGATTGACAGAGATGGTACCGAAATTCTGATTCCTTTAAACGATCAGTTTATCGTAAAAGTAGACCGAGACAAAAAGCAAATACTAGTCAATACTCCTGAAGGACTAATTGACTTATATTTAGAAGATTAATACTTAGAGAGGTGGCCGAGTGGCTTAAGGCGCACGCCTGGAAAGCGTGTATGCGTTTATAGCGTATCGAGGGTTCGAATCCCTTCCTCTCTGCTAGAAACCACACAAACCCACGTACTACATGGGTTTGTGTTAATTTCAGCCCATTTAGTGGGGCAGAAATGGGGCAATACATTTTTACTCGTTTTTTTTATTTGATTATCATTAATCAGGTAAAAAAAAAATGACAAATTCTCAAAATTCAAATTCAAATATTCCTCTTGTTGATTACGTGCCAGCAGAGCTACGCATAGCTGAAGTATGGAGAATTGTTTATTACGTTATCAATCCACACACTAGCAAACTAGTTAGAAAAAGAATACGAGTAAAACCAATGAACAGCATTACCGAAAGGAAACGCTATGCAAAAAAAATGGTTGTTGCTTTAAATTCGAAACTGGAAAGAGGTTGGAATCCTTTTTATGAAAGTGAATCGTCAAAAACTTTTTCATTACTGAAAGATGTAATTATAAAGTACGTGAAAACCCTAGAGAAAAAGGTGGCAGATAAAGCACTACGCCCTGATAGTTTAAGGTCGTACAAATCACACTTAAAAATGTTGACAGATTACCTGACCGACAATGGCAAAGCAGAAGTGCGGTGTATTGACTTCACAAGCGGTACAATACAGGGGTTTTTAGATCATGTTTACTATGATAGAAACAACACGGCCAGAACCCATAATAATTACTTAATAGGGATGAAAGTATTCTGTAAATACTTAACGGAAAGAGATTACATAAAAAACGACCCTACAGCAAAAATAGCTTCGAAACGAAAGGAACAGAAAAAAAGAGAAATGATTCCTTTTAATGTTAGAACAGAAATTTATGAGCATTTGAAAGATTATAATAATGACTATTTAACGCTTTGCTTATCTACTTATTTTTGCTTTATCAGAAGTACAGAACTAACAAAAATTAAAGTTAGAGATGTAAACCTTAAAAAAGGCTTTATATTAATTAATGGAGAAAACGCAAAAAATCACAAAACAGAACCAGTTACAATTCCAGCGGAATATTTACCCATTTTAGCAAACCATATTGGCGATGCTCCAGTAAATAATTACTTGTTTTCAGGGGATGGATTCAAAACAGGTGCGGAGATCTTGAAACCTAGAAAAATAACCTATGAGTGGACTAAAATGCGAAAGACTTTAAAATTTAGTGCAGCATATCAATTCTACTCTTTAAAAGATAGCGGTATTACTGAATTACTAAACTCAGGAGTTGCAGCAATTAAGGTAAGAGATCAGGCAAGACACCATGACTTAAAAATTACTGAAGCCTACACTTCAAGAAATACAGGTGCAGACGAAACTATTAAGAATATTAATTTTAATTTTTAAAAAAATAAAAAAAAGTCGTTTAAAGTTGTAAAACGGTGTAATAGTGTAATAAAAAACACCAAACACCTATGTTTATTAAGGGTTTGGTGCATTACACTTTGTGTTACACTTTAAAAAACAAGTGTAATAATGGGGTGAAAAGTGTAATTATGAACATTATTCTGGTTAATAAACTACGTTTTCTGTTGATAACATTCTTTCTTAGCAGTCAAAATTAATCCTATATTTGTAGTAATAGTGTTTATATGAAATACTATTGACTTGCAGTTTACTGCTTCGTTGCCTTTTTGTAAAAAACGGTTCGTCGAAAAAAGTCAATGGTTGGAGCTGTTGACTTTAAGGCATCTTTCGGTTAGATCGACAAATTAAGGAATATGATTGAAATAAGCATTTTAATCCCCCTAGCAATATTGTGTGTTGCTGTTATGCAGTTCGCATACAATATCTACAGGGACGTAAAAAAAAACTAATAAGTTTCCACCTTTCGAGGTGGTTTTTTTTGCTTATTACTGAGATTGTTTTTTTTAATGAAAAAAGTCAATAGTTGGAGCTATTGACTTTAAAATATATTATCGATTAAATCGACAAATTAAGGATCGTTAAATTCGTGTTTTCTACTTTTTCTGCTTTAATATACTTTTTTGTATACTACAAATCTACGCTTTTTAGCTATTACAAAAAAAATATTGAGTAATAATTAAACATTTCTTTAACTTTTGCCTTGAAAATTCAAAAAAACCTTTAACTATTACTACCCAACAACCTCATAATTCAACTCTGTTGGTTGATCTATTAGAAGTGTTGGTTCGTTTTCTCTCATTAGTGATTTTGTAAAAATGTTGTATTTTAAACTGTCTAATGGTTTGGCTTGGTAACGGTTTTTGTTAGCATACACAAATGAATTTCTGAAATCTGCATCCTTTTCCATTTTTAAAATAATATCGCCATCAAATGCGCTCTTAGCTCCTCCACGCATTGTTCCTGAAGTGGTACGCTGAAAAATGGTAACAAATAGCTTACTATCAAATCCTTTACGTAGGTGTTTGTCAAAATCTACTGTTCTATCTTCTTCAGCAATTTTACTCCAGCTATCAATAAAAATACAATCATAGTTAGGTATTAACTTTGCTAAATCCTTATACCAGTTTGGAAGCTCTCCAACTGTATCAATTAAACGTTCGTTCGCTGGATTGATATATTCAGTAACCTTACCATTAAATAATTTACTTTCAGGGTGTTCTTCTAGCGAAACAAATAAACATTTGTAACCACTACTGGCAAACTCATTTAATAACTGAAATACAAAACGAGTTTTTCCAGCTCCTTGCTCTGCATCAATTGTAATTGCTAAACTATCTTTTGGTTTTATTTCTAAATCACCAAGAAATTCAGAAATATCTCCTGTTATATTGTACTGTTGAATATCCTTTGCCGAAAACTTAGTATTCATTAAATTTTTTACTAATGGATTGTTGTTTCCTCCAGGTACTTCACCTTTAACTTTTTTATCTTTAGCTTTAGTTTCCAATACTTTACTAACAGAAATACTCGGTACGACATTACAAATTGGCTCAATTGTCGGGGTTTTAGGCTCTACTACTTCATAATTTAATACTGGTTGTTGTACTGCTCCAAACAATGCAGTTTGACCATTAGCGTCAACTTTTACTGGTTTTGGCTCAGTTACTTTTTTAGTTTCCTTTGGTGGTTTAGGTGGAACTACTTCAGGGAACAATCTATTTGTTGCATAAATAGCAGCTCTTGTTAGCTGACGTTGCCACGCTGTATATTTTCTACTCCACCTGTAGCCGTTCTTTTTTAGTGTTGTACGAATTTCATCAGTTGGTATTTCATCAAAAAACAATCTTATTCTGTTATCTTCTATATTGTATTCAATTGTACCCCCATTAAAAGAATATCCACCTTGTGATGATTCAATTTCTTTAGCTCTTAGATCCTCGCTTTTGATACGTTTTTTTGCATCTAAAATCTTTTTTGACAAATATCCAAACACAAGTTTTTCGCCTTTTATTGCTTCTTTGTATCTGTAATCGTTTTCAAATTTCCCAAAGGTTGGGTATGCTACTTTATAATGATGCGCTATACCACTTTCTAATAAAAACGCTTTCCGCTCCTCTGCTGTTGATTTTTTAGTAATTAGGGTTTTGTTGAACAGTTTAGAAATATCTCTTAACTTTTCTAAACTTTCAATTTTTTGTTCTAATAAAAAAACGGCTTCTTTTGATCCTGTTTTTATAGTCTGAACATTATGTATTTTTTTTCTAATACTATTAATTCCTTTATCCCAGCCATCAACATAATTATTCATAGCAGTATCATAATAGCTATTCATTTTTGCATGTTTTCTGTTGTTAAATCCCGAACCGCCAGTTATCGCTGAACTAAAGGTATTTCCACGTGCTGAAATGTATTTGCTTTTTAATTTTTTTACATAATTATAAAAACGCTCAAATTCTGCATCCAAACTTTTAACATCAAAATCAAAATTAATAGCTTCTTTTACTAAAACATTGTATTGTTCTGATAATTCTATACCCCAGTATTTAATTTCTGATTTTGCACGTTCTTCTGGTCTAAAAGAAATCCAACTATACGACTGATAAACAGTATTGTAATCAAAATCGGTTTCATATGTTTTAGGATCACCCCAAATTGAAACTCCAGTATCTTTATTCCCCGAAATTTTCTTTTCTTCTTTTTTGGTCTTTTTTTCGTCTTTTTCTAGTCCTTTTAAATACTTAGGAACTCCGTTTTCATTAGGTTGCAAAATAAAATCGGCTGCTTTTTGTGCTGCTGAAGATGCACGAAAGAAAAAACGGTTGTCTGCTTCCATGTTTTCAACTAGTCTTTTATTCCATCCTGATAAATATTTTGCGCTATTTTCAATTGTTTCAAATAAAATACCACTTTCAGCAC